>ERZ772945.34-NODE-34-length-100352-cov-4.619759_pt1 | contig 100352 bp, 100 predicted proteins | sample MGYA00511681_ERZ772945 | MGnify/ENA primary metagenome ERZ772945 (study PRJEB29015, sample SAMEA2737943) | human oral metagenome | biome: human oral; feature: human-associated habitat; material: dental | place: China | collected 2143 ...
GCGTGGACTACCAGGGTATCTAATCCTGTTCGCTCCCCACGCTTTCGAGCCTCAGCGTCAGTAATCGTCCAGTAAGCCGCCTTCGCCTCCGGTGTTCTTCCTGATATCTACGCATTTCACCGCTACACCAGGAATTCCGCTTACCCCTCCGACACTCAAGCTGAACAGTTTCCAATGCACTACCGGGGTTGAGCCCCGGGCTTTCACATCAGACTTGCTCTGCCGCCTACGCTCCCTTTACACCCAGTAAATCCGGATAACGCTTGCTCCATACGTATTACCGCGGCTGCTGGCACGTATTTAGCCGGAGCTTCTTACTCAGGTACCGTCATTTCTTTCTTCCCTGCTGATAGAGCTTTACATACCGAAATACTTCCTCACTCACGCGGCGTCGCTGCATCAGGCTTTCGCCCATTGTGCAATATTCCCCACTGCTGCCTCCCGTAGGAGTTTGGGCCGTGTCTCAGTCCCAATGTGGCCGGTCGCCCTCTCAGGTCGGCTAATGATCGTCGCTTTGGTGGGCCTTTACCCCGCCAACTGGCTAATCATACGCGAGCCCATCCTATACCACCGGAGTTTTTCACACAACAAGATGTCTTATCGTGCGCTTATGCGGTATTAACAGTCGTTTCCAACTGGTATCCCCCGGTACAGGGCAGGTTGCTCACGCGTTACTCACCCGTCCGCCACTCGAAATAAAACCGTCACTCCGAAGAGATCGTAATATCATTTCTCGTTCGACTTGCATGTGTTAAGCACGCCGCCAGCGTTCATCCTGAGCCAGGATCGAACTCTCATGTTAAAAGTCCTTCATCCATCCGCTTTTTCAGTCCATCACACAGATCCTCTAACAGATCACATATGATTCTTCTTCGCGGACGCATGCTTCCCAGAATGAATTAGCTTGGCTAATCCTTTACTGTTTTTAAGGTCCTCAGATTGCTCTGAGATTCGCTTTGATTCTCTTAGAATCTTTCAAGGTTGTTTCATTGTTCAGTTATCAAGGTTCTTGCTTGCACCCGCTCGAGTGACAGCTGGAATAGTTTACCGCAGCTGTTATTTCCTGTCAAGATTTTATTCTGTCTCCTGCGGAAATATCCTTGCGCAGTGCACCGACTATATTATCATTCTCCCTCCTGCATGTCAACGCGACATTGTGGTGAGTTTGTGATAATTGTCGAGCGGAGATGGAGAGATTTGAACTCTCGCGCCGCGTTAACGACCTACTCCCTTTCCAGGGGAGCCCCTTCGGCCAGCTTGGGTACATCTCCAAAGCATGATCGATTTCTCAACCATATATCATTGTCGGATCCGAAGATCCGCCAGCGGAGAGGGTGGGATTCGAACCCACGCGCCCTTGCGGACAAACGGTTTTCAAGACCGCCTCGTTATGACCACTTCGATACCTCTCCGTAACTGCCTCATTATAATATCGCACCAAGCGAATAATGTCAAGCATTTATTTTTATTTTTTCAAAAAAATTTTACACCGGGGCAAAGCCTTGTATTTATAGACTTTTTTCAGAATATCATCCTTATCTTCACTTATCAATATCAAATATATTTAATATCAAATCAATACATATCCTCTAATACACCTCATATACTATATCTTCATCGGCTTGAAACTTATCATTAAATTTTACGTTCAAATACAGCTTACCTGCATGAGATTCCCCCGCATAATAACCCATTCCAAAGCAATCATAACATCCACTCTTATCAAAATAAATATCACTAATTTTTAATATATCCGTATCTTCATCTTTATGTTTTTCTTTTATAATATCCCTTGCTTTATTATCAAGTCTCTCAAAATCCCTTATTATCCTTTCAATAAAGTAGCCTAAACCTGATAACACCTCATCCTCACTGTAACCGCAAAAATCAAAGTTTATCTCTTTCCCGGATACATTACCTTTAAAGCAAAGGACATTGTCTTTGTTATACCAATCTCCGCCCTTACAGATATATAATAAATCCTCTTTTTCCATATGATTGTTCACAAAATCCTCTCATATAGGTTTAAAAAAATTGCGGACAGTTACACCGTCCGCAAAACATTCTTATACAACCTTTATATTGAACTTTCTGGCTTCAACTTCACTGTCCACTTCCTTTATATCGGCACCAAGTGATGCAAGTTTGCCCTCAAAGTCCTCATAACCTCTTTTTATATACTTAATATCGTCTACAGTAGTCTGTCCTTCCGCAGCAAGACCTGCCAATACAAGTGCCGCACCTGCACGCAAATCAGGAGCCTTCAGTGCTGCCCCCCTCAATTTGCTCACACCGATAACCATAGCGGTATTACCCTCTACTTTTATATTTGTGCCCATTCTAGCAAGCTCATCCACATATTTGAATCTGTTTTCAAAAATGCTCTCAACCACAAGACTGCTGCCGCTTGCTAGTGCCAGCGCGGTAGTTATCTGCGGTTGCATATCTGTAGGGAATCCCGGATACGGCAATGTCTTGATATTTGTAGACTTTTGATTGTTCTTTGCAATAACTCTTATCGCATCATCAAACTCTACAACTTCACATCCCATCTCCATAAGCTTTGCACTTATGGCTTCCATATGCTTCGGTATAACATTCTTAACTGTAATATCTCCCTTTGTGATAGCTGCAGCACACATAAAAGTACCCGCCTCTATCTGATCCGGAATTATAGAATATCTGCTGCCGTGCAAAGCTTTTACGCCTTTTATCCTTATAACATCCGTTCCTGCACCCTTTATATCGGCGCCCATACTGTTGAGGAAATTAGCCACGTCAACAATATGCGGTTCCTTAGCCGCATTTTCTATAACCGTCTTGCCCTCCGCCAGTGATGCCGCCATCATGATATTTATAGTAGCACCCACAGACACGGTATCAAGGTAAATATCCGATGCCACCAAATCTATGGCATGAGCCTTTACTCTGCCTGACTCAATCTCTATCTCGGCACCCAATGCCTTAAATCCCTTAAGATGAAGGTCTATAGGTCTTGATCCGATGTTACAGCCTCCCGGAAGAGCCACCTCCGCACTCTTATATTTACCCAAAAGTGCACCTATAAAATAGTATGAAGCTCTGATTCTTCTTATAAACTCATCATCTACCAAAACATCCTTCACACTTGATGCGTTGATTTTGACACTATGTCTGTCAAGTCTGTCAACGCTTGCACCGATAGCCTTGATTGCCTCAAGCATTACATTGATATCCTTCACATCAGGTAAATTATCTATATAAACATCTTCATCTGTCATTATGGCTGCTGCCAAGATACCAAGCGCCGCATTCTTTGCACCGCCTATAGCAACTTCTCCTACCAATGGGCTTCCGCCGTTCATTATATACTGAGCCATTTTTCTCCTCTATATAAAACAATACAATTTTTTTAAAAACTTTGACCACTAAGTTACAAAAAAATCTTAATCTGTTTCTTTCTTTTTTATTACGATAGTAATTTTATCACATTACATTCTAAAGGTAAAGAAACAAGAAAAGTCATTTTGCGTATTATTGAATATACTTTGTGCCTCGTTTATATCTATTTTCTGTACACTTGCCGTATTTATATCATATACTGCGACAGTTTTAGAGTCATATGCAATTATAATTACAGGATTATTTATTGCGGTAAATGTAAATACCGGCTTCTTCATTGTCACAAAATACATAGCCTCTTTAAGTGTGATACCTTGGAATCTTGTAAGCTTGTCATTCTCCCAATAGTTCACATAATCGGCCGCCTTTGACACGTCAAAATTTGTATTCGCCGAAGTGTCCACCATAGCTCTCACATATACCATTATTCCGTTTCTTCTGACAAATCCCATATCATTGTATGCATCCTCTATAGCCTTTGCCGGTTCATCATATATACCTGTAAGCTTGGAATTTATATATACATAGTACATTTTCTGCAAATACGCTCTGTTCAACTCTATATTGTACAAAACATTATTGCTGTTTACAGAAAGTTCCTTTGCATAAGAAACTTCACTCTCTATATACTTTGTGGTGTCTACAACATAGTTTTTACACCTGAAGTTATCGGTATATGACGATACTCTGGTGTCATTTGTTATAGACTTATTACTTATAATAGTATCTTCTCCGGCTCTTGTAAAGTTTGTGCCGTCATACTGATAAAGATCTATATGCACACGATTTCCGGATACATTTATATTGTCAATATATCTGTTGTCATAAGTATACTCCTTTTGCAACTCCAAAAGATTATTGTATATACTTACCTTTTCAAAAATATTTCCTGTAGACTTTCCGTTGATTGTACTTGACACATTCTGCGCTTCAATAGCCACAACCAAATCACTGCCTATATATCCTATCGGTAACATTACCTCATTCGCATTGTCAAGCTGCTTGTTCTCTCCGGTAGCAAAGTTGTAGATATTTAAGCCGTCTCCGACATTCCATGAAATCAGACTTTTATCCTGACATATTGAATACTTTCCGTTTTCAAGATTCTCTGCAACGGTAACGTAGTTTCCCGAGCCTATATCCAGACCTACCACCTTATCAAGAAGTTTCAGATAAAGCATACCGCTGTCACTTAAAAAAGCCAGTTCATTTACAGACTCTTTCAGGCTTGCCGCATCTACATCGACTTTTACAAATGCCAGCTTTGAAACCTTTTTATCATCCGAATACTTTAACAGACTAACGCCTACATCACCGATATGAGAATCATCAACATTATATCCGTAGCTTAAAAAATACAGCCCGTCTCCAAACTTAAGCGGCAATATACTGTCATTATTACCTGCCGTATAAGCTAACTCAAGCTTTCCTTCTTTATTATTCGATAAAAACAACTTATTGTCTGCAAGGAATGCAATCTTTTCACCGCTCTTATTTGAGATAATATTTGAAGCCTTATTTCCTACACCCAAATCAAGCTTTTTGGCATATTCAAGATTCTTTGAGAGTCTTTGATTCATAGTTCTTGTATAGTCAAGCATATACAGTCTTTGTGCGCCCGCCTTACAGATAAAATTCTCTTCTATATTATAGCTTTTCCCGTCGGCATCCGCAGTGAAGCCAAAGTGTATCTCTCCTATCTTTCCGTTGTAATTTACAAGTTTCACTTCCTTCTCTGAAGGAGTAAGCTTCATACCGTTATAGCTCATCATCTCATAGTCGGACTTTAATGTAACATATTCAAGCCCTCTTGCATTACCTGTACCGTCACTCTCCAAATACACCGTATTTTCTCTGGCATTATTGCTGTCAAAGTTATTATTTGAAAATGTATTTGCCATATCTATAAGCTTTTTTGCAAAATCCGTATTGCTTCTGATTATTCTGGTATAGTAATTGAATGTATTTGTCTTTGTATACAATCTTAATTGTAAGAAATATTCCTTATTCTCTTCCATCAGGCTTGAAAGGTGCAAATCAAGTATATCACCTTCCACCTTCTTTTTATCGCCGCTTTCTACAAGTTCATTTGTATCAAATGTTCTGATACTGTAATCATAATCCTCTATTTCGGAAATATTTGCATCTACAATCCTGAACTTGATACTGAAATCATCAAGTACAAGTGATAAAACATTGTCACTTGCCATTGTATCCATCTCGTCACTGTAACCGTACATCTTGTTTATATAATAATCTCCAAGTACATTGTAAAGCCTCGGTATATTGGCATCACTTTTTGCAACCTCTTCAATATCCGCAGTACCTTTATTCTTTCTCAAAAATGAGTACAATAAAAAGCCTGTCACCGCCAACAGAAATACAAACACAAATATAATATATCTAAATTTTTTAGTTTTCATAAAAATCCTTATTCATCATCATTCTCTAAGATTGTAAAGATACAATCACAAATGCATTATACTATACTTTCAGCTCTACTTAAAATAATTTTTATTAAAAAAATGCCGTTCTAACAATTTTTCAATCGTTAAAACGGCATTTCTCAAATCTTATTTACCTGATACAAAAGATCTTATAAAATCAAAAAGTTTCTTGAATATATTTCCGATTCTTTTTATAGGTGTCATATTTTCATCTTCATTTTCCAAATCCACTACGGCGTCACTGTCACCTTTTTTTATCTCCTGTGTTCTGAGTACAACCTGTACGGAGTTCGGCTCAGGATTTTTGTCGGATGTAAATGAGGTCTTTGTCGCCTCGGTATCAATCTTTAAAATATTACTGTCATTTTCAAGTTCGTCAACCTTTTCATCCCAAACAGACTTTAAAGTGTCATTTGACTGCTTTATAGTATCTGTGACTTTCAACGCATCCAATGACTTATTTACAATCTCCATACTTGCACTTAGGCTGTCCTTTGTGCCTGCATTCAAGGTATCCTTTGAGTTTTTATAGATGTTGTTGATTGTATTTAATGTATCGGCTGCCACATTTATATTGGTATCTACAGAGTTTATTATATTGTTTGCCGTATCAACAGCAGACAAGGTACTGTCATGATATGAATTTACAGTCTTGTTAAGGGCATTCATATCATCAATAATCTCAGTCAGATTGAGCGTTGTAACCTGTATGTCATCAATCATATCTGTAGTATTGTTGGCAAGATCCTTACCTGTAAGTATTGAATCATTTATATTTTTTACAGCATTTACTCCGTCCTTTGCAATACCGGCATTTAAGGCATCTATATATGCATTTGTTTCACCAAGCATTTTTCCAAGTCCCTGATACATTGCACTTGTGGAAGCCACCGCACTTTGAAGCGATCTGTAATACAGGCTTTCAGCACTGTTTCCGCTTGCACTTGATATCATATTCGCACCTGCAAGTCCTCCGTAAAGTTGTCTCAAACTTTGGTCCATAGAGTAGATATTGATATTTCCTGCAGCGTTTGATGCTGTGGCAAGCACTCCGCTTCCGTCTATCATCTGCTGCAACTGCTGTGCTTTTTTCTTTGACAGTATCAGCTTGTCACTCAAATCATTCATAGAAGCTGCCGCCTCGGCCGTTTTTGCCTGATTCAAAAGGTAGCCTATATGGCTTATAGAGCTTTCCACCTCTCCCATACTGTCCGTCAAATCATAAAGCACAGGCTTTAAATCACTTACTCCTTTATCTATCTTATTTATATCTTTATTAAAGTCGTTCAATGCATTCTTTGATGTCACAAGATGCGGCACCATTTGGGAGGTTGTATTTGCAAGTGAATTGAGGTTTTGTATAGCCGTATCGGTCTGTCCCGTTAAGCTGTCTCCGTATGAATGTATAGTAGCTCTTGCAGACTGCAACTCCTTTAATCCTCCGTTAAGGCTTTTAAGTCCTCCTCCCATAGAGTTCATCACATCAAGCAGTGCATTGCTACTGTTATATATGGCATTTACAGAGTCCTTTATATCATCCTTCGCATCATTTATTTCTTTTATCTTATCCAGTGAATCCATAGTTGCAGGGACCATTGCCATCATAATGCCTGCACTCTCAAAGCTGTCACTTCCTATTCTTATAGTAAAATCTTTTTCCTCTCCCGGAAATGCCATAAACAAAACTACAGTATTCTTACCCAGACTCTGTATCTGAGCTCCCGGAGCTTCCACGCTTAGATTCTTTGTCATATCCACATCCGTTCCAAGCATAAGAATCATATTGTTGTTTAAATAATCGGACTTTGTTTTTACAGGTTTTGCATTTATATTTATCTCAACCATACCTGATGCACCTGCCAAATTCTCAGCCTTTGTAGGAACACCGTTTAACTTATATGATACGTCAAAATTCCAAGGAAGTTCCAAATCGTTTGATTTCGGTGTTACCTCATAATAAAACTTCTTGGAACTGTCAAGTGATGAAAAGCTCACCTGATTTACATCAAGTTTCGGTGCGTTGTCTGAAGTCATATTTATAACATTGCTGTAATCTCCGTAGTCACTAAAATCTGTATAACCGTTTAAGCTGACTCCCTTTACAATGCTCAAATCCTTCCTTGTTCCATAATAATCCAAGTTTGTATATACTGTTTCATCAACAGTTATCTGCGGCGTACCAGCAAGACCTGATAACATATTCAAAGATGTCATCAAAGCAATCTGTGAAACCGCAATTCCCATTTTAGTCTTCTTTAATATATTTCTTTTAATATTCTTCTTATTCATCCTAACCGCCTCTATTTTACTATTGCTTTTTTCTATGGAAGTGATTATACTTTTAAGTACATTTATGTACAATAGTTAATTAAATGATATCAGTACTTTAAACAACGATATTTTGTTATCTGTTTATAAATATCAAATTTAATTGTACAATATATTTTGGAGGGATTATGAACGAACAAACACTGGACAGACGAGTACGAAAAACCAGAGCACAGCTTAGAAAATGTCTCAGCACCTTGCTTGAGACTAAGAAAGTCCAAAACATCACGGTAAAAGAATTGGCTCAGATGGCGGATATAAACCGCGGAACCTTTTATCTGCACTACAAGGATGTATACGATCTGCTTGACAACATTCAAAAAGATCTTTTAAAGGATTTTGAAAGTATTCTTACCTCTATAGCTCCGGATACCGACAATCTTGTTCCTTTTATTGAGGCGCTGTTTTTATTCATATATAAGAACAAAGATATGTCAAAGATATTTTTACATGAGGATTTGGAAGCAAGCTTTTCAAGTGAGCTGAGAAGTAAACTTCGTGTATGTGTTTTTAATAAGTATAAAGCATTTATCAAGCAAAAGAATATGCCGTACTTTGAATTGTACTACGATTTTATCATATCGGGAACTGTAGGTCTACTTGTCAGATGGGTTGACAGCGAATTTGAGATGTCTCCTCACGAGCTGGCCGTACTTACAAACTCCTTTATACAGAGCGGACTTACAAATATTATCGCATAGAAAAAGGGCTTATGATTATTCATAGGCCCCAAATTTTTATGCTTCTTCTTCAAAATGCTTTCTTGCAAAATCCATATCCTGTACTATCTCCATAGTTCCAAGGTATTTACCGTTCTTATCTCTCACCGCCATATATTTTATAAGCATATCCTTGCCGTTTTTCTTCAACCATACAGATACCTCATCCTGAGTTCCCGATTTGAAGCTGCCGATGATTTCTCTTACCATAGGTTCAATCTTCGGCGGATGACATGAATACACATCTCTGTCAATAGCCATAAGAGGCCTTTTAAATGCTTTCGGAGCATCATTTTCGTTAAAGAATCGGTTTATATCGTTCTCATCCACAAATGTAATCTCAAAAGGCATGGTATTAAGCATTGCAATAAGCTGCTCTTTTGTAAAATGTCCTCCCGGCAAAACTATCTCACCGTCTATATCGTCAAACTCTCTTTTCAAATTTTCTGCAAGTTCAAAGCTTTCAGGCACCACACCCAAACAATTTTCATAGTCCTTACTGTCAAGATATATATTTATCCAGTCTTCACCTGTAAAATTGGCCGCACAAATAGGAAATAATATATTTTCCTCCTTATAAATCATCTCCTTTGCTCTTGTCAGTACAGCTTTTATATCTTCTACCCACTTCTCATCCTCTTTATCAATAGCAAACAGCCTTGCAAGTTCGTCCCTTATCTCGTCATCCACAGACCACATTACGGTTGCAGGTCCTGTGACATTGTACTTCGTCTTTAAAAGCGGGTATAAAAGATCTCCCTTTTTCGCATAATGTATTGAAAGTTCCCTTATCTTTTTCAAAAGCTCTCTGTCTACAGTATTATTATCAAGCTTTTTTTCAAACTCATCTATATAACTTTCAAGATTCTTATTCTCTTTTGTAAAAGTATTAAGAGGATGCCCTACGGTATCTACAAGTTCCTTTGTATCCGCCCCCGAACCGCTTGCAAGATCCAATGTCTTTTCTATCTCACTTGTCTCATTCTCAGTAGAACCGTGAAACAGTGCCGAATGAACATCACAAAGTTTTTGCACCTCCTGATAAGGCATTCCGGACTCCATAAGTTCCTGCTCGGCTTTCATTATCTCACTTGAATCTACAGACTCAAACCTTTCTTTAAAATCTTTTTGAACGGACTCAAGTGATTCACCGTTTGAAAGTCTTAAAAGATATTGCTTTATAAGCTCGGTACTGCTTGCATCATCCTTTGCCACATCCGGACTTTTTTTTGCTGCTTTTGGCGTATCTTCCTCTTTACTTTCTTTAGAGTCTCCCTTTATCTCATATCCATGCTCTATAAAGACTTCCTTTATCTTCTCAAGCGGAATCTTTTTCATCTTGGAACCCTTATTCACTGTAATAATTCTGCCCATAGAATTCAACATCACAGGATTTTTTATATCCGCAAATCCCAGACTTGCAAATATATCAATAAAATCAGGATACTCCTTTGCAAGTTCATAAACCGGTTTATCTAAATCAAGTATTTTACTCATACATTTCTCCTTCTTATCTAAGTTAGTATGCCCTAATTATAATATTATATAAGACTTTTTTCAGTATTATTTGTTACAAAAAATACTTTTATAAAAAAGGACCGGCACATAAGCGCCCGGCCCTAAAATGTATCAATATTTTTTATTCCGCATCAATGCCGTACATATTGCAAAGTGCTGCAAGTCCGCCCTGGTAGCCACTGCCTATAGCATTGAACTTCCATTCGTCACCGTTTTTGTACAGCTCTCCGAATACTACGGCTGTCTCTATTGAGAAGTCCTCTCCAAGGTCATATCTTAAAAGCTCTTCACCTGTATTCTCATCAAAAATTCTGACAAATGCGTTTGAAACCTGACCGAAGTTCTGTCTTCTTGCCTCAGCCTCATAAATAGTAACTGTAAATGCAATCTTTGTAATCTCAGCCGGAACTTTTGATAAATCAATCTTGATCTGCTCATCATCTCCGTCACCTGCACCTGTAAGATTATCTCCAAGGTGAGTTATAGCACCTGAAGGGTGACTGAGATTACCGAAGAATACAAAATCATTCTGACTTGAAACCTTGCCTGAATCTGTAAGACAGAATGCAGCCGCATCAAGGTCAAAATCCGAACCTGTATCATATGCGTTTGTGTCCCATCCAAGACCTACCACTACATTCTTAAGACCCGGATTACCCTTTGTAAGACTTACTTTTTGTCCCTTTTTTAAACTAATTGGCATACTAACCTCCTGAATATATAATGTTGTTGTCTGTTGTATACAACAACACATTATTTTCACTAATTCTTTTAACCCAATGATATATCAAATATAACTTTTTTTCAATTAGCCAATAATAATTTAAGAATGTTGTAACTAAATGCCAAACCTGCAAACTTAAAGCACTGAAGCCCGATAGGTATACCGATAACGGTAATACAGCATAAGCATCCGGCAAGTATCCAAGAAATACCGCTTAAAAAGCCTCCAAAAATCAGCCACAAAATATTCCCCGAAAGACTCATAAAAACTCCTTAGTACAAATAATTTAAAACGTAACCTACGTCTATATGTAATCAATCAAAGACTTCTTTGAAACCTTGCAAATAACACCTTTCTCCGTCTTAAAAACCACCTTTACAGTTGCACACTCCCCTATCTTATCATACAGCCTGCCTGCACTCATAGACTCCCCTATTACAGTATACGGGCTGTTCGCCACATAACCTATCTTGCCTATGCCCTCACAAAGCACCTTTATAGCTTCTTTGTCAAACTCGTTGTCAGGCTCCTTCTCCAATACAAGCTTCATACCCCTTTCCAAAAATTCATCTCCGAAGTAGTGCCTTGTTCCTGTCAGTGTGATATAAACCTTTCCCATAATCTTCTCCTATCGAATATTTTTTATAGCCTAAATATATCATTTAAGCTGTCCGTTAAAAATACCATTGAAGATATTACTCATATTTTTTCAAAAATTCCTTTGTATACTCCCTTATCTCATCCACCACTTCCTTAGGCGAAATAACCGTCACATCTTTTCCGAGGCTGAAAATCCAGCCGAAAAACTGCAAGCTTACATTGATATCCACTACCAACTCGCTATAGTCTTCATCAACTTTCATAAAGAGTATATCTTTTCCGAATCTGTCTATGAATACTCCGCACATATGATTTGCAAATCTGATACATACCTTTTTCTTGTCTCCATGATACATACCGAATGTTGCCTTCGAGTACTTTGCCATATCAAAGTTTTTGAACTCTTCTTTGCCGGCTCTTTCCTCTTCACATATACAAATGTTCATCATCTTGTCCACACGATAATGCTTTATTTTGTGGTCCCAGTCGTCAAAGGCAACCATATAGTAGTTCTCATCATCCCAAAGCAGCGCCCACGGACTGACTGTAAAAAAACTGCCGCCATGCCTTGCAACCAGTTTTTTATCAATATCCCATTTATAGTACTTGAATTTAATCTTTTTGTTTTTATTGATTGCGGTGTGTATATCGTCCACATTGTAATACACACTCTCATTCATAGTCTTTACACGGTCATTTATAAAAATCTGTCTCTGCAACTGCTTTGCCTGATGCTCGCTTACAAAGTTTTTCACTTTTGCAATAAGTATCTTTGACTTCTTTTGTGTAATAAACTTGGCCGACTGCACGGCATCTATTAAAAGCTTGACCTCCGCCAGCTCAAACTCTCTGCCTGCTATATGGTAAAAAGTCTCTCTGCCTTTTTGTTCTTTTAATATTTCAATGCCGAATTCTCCCATATCCTTAAAGTCTTCATAGATACTCTTTCTTTCGGCACTTACACCACATCTACCAAGTTCATCAAGTATCTGTGCCATAGTCATACTGTGCTCATCATCAGTCTTTTCGGACATTATCTTCATAAGGTATGTAAATTTGAACTTTTGATTGCTCCCCCTTGCCATAATGACTCCTTTATCTTTATTATACTTCTATCCCGCTCATTATCTCTCCGATAGGGGCATTCACATAAAGTTCGGCATTCACCGCCTTTGCGGTATCCGACTTATTGATTACTACAAGATGCTTTCCTCTGAAATAGTCGATAAAGCCTGCCGCCGGATATACCACCAGTGACGTTCCTCCTATAATAAGTGTATCTGCCGCTGCTATAGCTCTTATAGCAGAATTTATTACATTACTGTCAAGTCCTTCTTCATACAGTACCACATCAGGCTTTATCATACCTCCACAGTTGCAATAAGGTATTCCTTTTGAATCCTTTACATATTTTGCATCATAGAATTTGCCGCATTTCATACAGTAGTTTCTATGTATGCTTCCATGCAGTTCATACACAATCTTACTTCCTGCGGCCTGATGTAATCCGTCTATGTTTTGTGTCACCACAGCCTTAAGTTTCCCCGCCTGTTCAAGCTCCGCGAGTTTATTATGTGCAGCATTCGGCTTTGCATCAAGGCACATCATTTTCTCTTTATAAAACTCATAAAAGACTTCAGGATATTTCATAAAGAAGCTGTGACTTACCACCTGTTCGGGAGAGTACTTATACTTTTGATGGTAGAGTCCGTCCGCACTTCGAAAATCCGGAATACCGCTCTCGGTAGACACACCTGCCCCACCGAAAAACACTATATTGTTACTGTCATCAATAATTTTTTGAAGCTTAGTCTTCTCATTTTCATACATATAAACACCCGCTTTCACCTACAAATACTTGTACTTAATATTAATGTCCCTTATGTTTTTTTCTTTTCTTATACTGTTTTAATAAAAATCTCTTAAGTTCATCCGCCTCTTTTTCTTCTCGCCTTCTTATCTTACTTTCCTTCTTATTCTGTTCATGTTGCGATTTTAATGCAAGCTGTGACTTTGTTCCTATACCGGATACTTGCATCTGATTTCTTACATCACGTTGAGCTTTCTTCGGATTTGTTTTGTCTTTCTTTATCTTCGTTTCAACAGCAGGGCTGAATACCAAACCATAGTAATTTTTTATTATGTAGTCTAATACCTCATAGCCCTTAGGCTCTGCACCGAAAGTTACTTTTGATACAACAAGAAAGTTGTTTTCAACATGCTCAAACACACCTACCCAAAACGGATTTTCAAAAAACACAGTTAATTTGACATTTATATCATTCATCGCCATCCCTCCAATTTCTTTACAAAGAACGGACAACCCGGAGGGGCAGGTTACTTACCCTATATAATTATAGGACTGCCGGGCTACCTACCGGCTATAGCACAATAAATGTACATTGCGTTTTTATCTTTGCTTTTATAATCAAGATTAAACTTGACTGTTCGCTATTATTCTCTCATATAATAAATAGTTATTCAATAAAAATCAAACTTTTATAAACAACAAAAAACGATAATAACAAGCATTTATCACAAGTCATTACCGCCAAAAATGTTCCCTGCGGGAATCGAACCCACAATTACAGCTTAGGAGGCTATCGTTATATCCATTTAACTAAGAGAACTGCTATTTGAATTTCTACAACATAAAAATTATACAACAAATGTACACTTCTTTCAAGCTGTTTTTCCTGCGGCAGCCTTTAGCCGCCGCTAAAAATTATTTAAGTTGCTTATGTACACCTCTTTCAAAGAAGGAATTCGTCTCACTGACCACTACCCCGCTTAGTGCAATCAAAGCTATAAGATTCGGTATTGCCATCAGTCCGTTACATATATCGGCTATAGTCCAAACCGCCTGAACAGTCATATATGGTCCGATAAAAATACAGGCAATATAAATCCATCTGTATGCGGTAATTGCCTTAGGCTTATTTCCTATTATATACTCAAGACATTTCTCTGAATAATAATCCCAACCTAAGATAGTGGTAAAAGCAAAAAATACCAAACAGATCATAAGTATAAAAGCCGCTACTTTGTCGGGGAAAGGCAATCCCATCTGAAATGCCTTTGTAGTGACAGCTACACCTTCAAGTCCCATGTCCCATGCACCTGTAATAACTATGGAAAGACCTGTCATTGTACATATAATAATAGTATCTATAAAAGTTCCAAGCATTGATATAAGTCCCTGACGAACTTCTTCCTTAAACTGTGCTGCAGCCGCTGCAATCGGCGCACTTCCAAGTCCGGCTTCATTCGAGAAAATACCTCTTGCAATTCCCTTTTGCATAGCAACAATCATGGCTCCGAACATACCTCCGCCAAAGGCTCTAAGTCCGAATGCTCCCTCCACTATCTCTATCAATGCGGCAGGTATCTTTGTAATGTTTAATCCAAGTATAATAAGAACCACCAAAACATATACAATCGCCATAAAAGGAACTACCACCTGTGCTACATTTGATATTCTTTTTAATCCGCCGATCAAAACCAGTGCCACAAATACGGTAAGTATAATACCTGAGATAACAATTGTAATAGAATAATCTCTTCCGAACAGATTTATATAATGTACACTGTCAGCATCAAAAAAATTACCTACAGCACTTGTAATACCGTTTATCTGTGTAAAAGTACCTATACCAAAGAGTCCGACCATTATACCGAAAACGGCAAAAATCTTTGCAAGCCATCTAAACTGCTTTCCCATTCCGTTCTCAATATAGTAAAAAGGTCCGCCTATTATATGTCCGTCCTTTTCTACAACTCTGTACTTTACCGCAAGCAGACATTCCGCATACTTTGTCGCTGTTCCTACAATGGCAGCCATCCACATCCAAAATAATGCTCCGGGACCGCCTGAAACTATTGCCGTTGCGACACCTACAATATTTCCGGTTCCTATCGTAGCCGAAAGTGCAGTACAAAGCGCTGCAAAACTTGATACTTCACCGCTTCCGTCTTCCTCATCTGAAGAAAACATATATCTGATTGCAAGAGGAAATCTTATTATTTGCAATCCTCTAAGTCTTACAGTCAAAAACAGTCCTGTTGCCAAAATCAAAATGATAAGCGGCAAGCCCCAAACGAAATTGTCAATCTTTCCCAAAAAGTCAGTTATAGTATTTAACATATCTTACCTCTCCTTATACTTTAGTATGTTACCACAATACAGTAAAATATGCATCTGTTTTTTACATTCTTTGAAACAAATATTAATTTTTTCTTTTTCAGTTGACTAAGCCGCTTTAAGCATTATAAAATTGTATTTAAACTAAATTTTTAAGAAAGAATGGAAGAATATGAAACTTATCAAAAAAATATGTGCGGCATTTATTGTGATGTCCACACTGCTTGCAAGCACAAGTGTAAGTGCCTATGCCGCCTTACCTGTGGAAAAGCTTTCCGTATCAAAAACTGCAAATCACATCATACTTATTGTCGGACATAAGAACAATAAGAATAAGGTAACCGTAAACGACTATACAAAGTCAAGCGACGGCAAATGGACAAAGAACTGGTATGTCAACGGCATCGCCGGTACCAACGGTATATCTACCCAAAAGAGTGAGGGAGATAAAAAGACTCCTGAAGGCGTATTCAATGCTATGTTCGCCTTCGGACTTAAGGACAATCCGGGAAGCCTGCTTGAATACAGAAAGATCGGCGACGGTGACTACTGGGTGGACGACTCAAACAGTGCCTACTATAATACTTGGGTAAATACCTCCAAAGTGAAGAAAGACTGGGCTTCAGCCGAGGACCTTAAGGCGGCTTATCCTTTCTACAACTACGCTTTGGCACTGAACTATAACACCGAAGCCGTACCGGGTAAGGGCTCAGCCATCTTTATCCACTGTACAAAGACTGACAATGACACATCATCGGCAGGTTGTATCAGAATCCCTGAAGATTATATGAAAAAACTTGTAAACGGCGTAGACGCCAATACAAAGATAGTGATAATACAAAATGTAGATAAGCTTTCAAGCTACTAATAAAAAGACGTACCGATTCGGTACGTTTTTTATTATAAGATATTATTCATGTCCTGATAACATATCATCTTCTATAAGTTCCTTAGTATACGTTATTCTAAAACACCAAATACTCGGATCATTGGTAATATCATCCAAGAAATCTTCAAGAGTTCCGGCAGGTGCCAAAACGCCCAAAATATACGGCTTTAATTTTACATTTCCGATTTTCTTTAAATGAGGTAATAATTCTCCCAAATCCTTATGATTAAACCATCTGTCTGTTTCAAGTGCAATTTTGGTATTCATTTTTTTATAGGCGATTTGACTGTTCAAAAAATCATCCATTGTAGGCTCAGACTTTTGCAAGGTTCTTGTACATGCCAAATGATACTCTATCTTTCGCGGTCTTACATCCAGGTCTGAGACAAAACACATTCCATATTCATTCTCAAACTTTATTGACATAACATCTCCAAGCTCAAAATAAGGCTTCCTTACTTTTACAGGCTTATATTTTTTAACAGGCCTCGGATTCTCACTTTGAAGTTGGTCGGCCAGCTTATTAAGTGCTTTTTGCCTTTTTTTCAGAGCCTTTTCATCTATTTCGTTCCAAAGCTCGCTTGCACCTTTTGATATAAGATCTAAGGCTTTATTTTTTACATCCTCATCCGGACTTCCTATCTTCCAAAGTGCATAGGCAAAACTTGTCCAATATATTTCCGTATATAGCTCATCGGTACAAAAATTGCTCTCCTCATTCAGCCAATCTTTTTTGATAATATCTACATCTGTGCCGTCTTTATAGCGCTCCACAATATCGTTATAAATATCATAGGCGTCGTCACTGTCTATTATCTTTACTCCATCTATTGCCATAGTTTTCCTCTCAAATCGTCCGTGGTGATAAGCGCAGTTCTTATAATATTAAAACAACTTACTCAGTATATTTTTCGGTATACACATCATTACCGTACGCTCAGGGTCCACCACCTGACAAAATCTCAAGTCTCCGACCGCACTGATTAACATACCGGCATCATTAAATGACAATCCCAGTTCCTTTTGCACTATCTCATTTGTAATTCTTACCGCATGAAATACCGCTTTTTCAATCTCTTCGTGAGAATAGATTACACCGCAGATATCATCGTTTTCAAGCATCGGTGTCTCAATACTTACACCCTTTATTACAGACAGTCTTACCGTAACATCAGCTGAAATTTCCACTCCGCTGACCATTATTTCACCGTCTCCCATGGCCGCATGTACATCTCCTAATGAAAAAATTGCTCCGTCATGGAATATCGGAAAATAAAGAGTCGCGCCTTTTGCTATTCTCTTATTATCCATATTTCCGCCATGATTACCCGGTGTACCGCAATTTATAGCTCCGCTCCTTGGTGCTACACCTATTACTCCAATCATAGGATTTACATCAAATACAATATTTTCATTAAAATAAACCTTGTTATCTTCAACCTTCAAGCGCTTTACAGACTCTTCTTTTACCAAAGAACCAAGTACGCCGTTATCAGGCAGCGCACACATCACACCTTGATTTTCAAGTCTGATGTCAAGTATTTCAACCTTCAGAACATCACCTGCAAGAGCATTTTTTACATAAACGGGTCCTGTAGCCGGATTGATACAATCCCAATTCAGGTTACCGATTGATGAACCTTCTTCACTTAGCTGATTGTCAAAGCAATCATGTGTACGAAAAATCAGAGTCTCACCGTCCTCAACTTCCGCTACACATTTATTTTTCCCGTCAAATGCAAAAACCATATTGTTTTCTATTATTTTCATATCCGCACAATCCGATATTCCTCTTTAGAATAAAGGACTTTCCCCTTTCTGCTAAAATTTTACACAGCTCTTTTTCCACTAAATTTACACTATTTTTTCACTATTTTACACTATCACATGGCCGGTTTGTAATGCTCTCACTTCCCTACGGGCCAGCATAACAACCACCTCACAGTTGACTGTGTTTGGGAACATGTCTACTCCCACGCATTTTTCCATTCTGTAGCCTGCGGCTTCCATTATCTTAAGGTCTCGCACAAATGATGTAGGCTTACATGAAATATACACTATTTTCTTTGCACCAAATTCAATTATTTTTGGCAGTGCTTTAGGGTGTATTCCGTCTCTTGGAGGATCAAGTATAATGATATCCGGATTAAACCCTAATGTATCCACAACCTTTAATACATCACCGGCTATAAATTCACAGTTGTCAAGACCGTTTTTCCTTGCATTTTCTATAGCGGCCTCTACAGCCTCTTCAACGATTTCCACACCGTAGACTTTTTCAGACTTCGGTGCCAAAAGCTGAGCAATGGTTCCTGTACCTGAATAAAGATCAAATACCGACTTTCCTTCAGTATCTCCAAGATACCCTCCTGCAACATTGTATAACACCTCCGCACCCTTGGAATTTGTCTGGAAGAATGAGAACGGAGTTATCTTAAAATCAAGTCCGTTTAACCTCTCTGTAATATAGTCCTTACCGTAAAGCAAAGTGGTACCCTGATTTAATACCGCATCGGCATATGAATCATTCTTTGTATGCAAAATTCCTCCGATACTGCCGTTTAAAATCCCCTTGTCGCACTCACTCTTTATATAATCCGCCCACTCTCTTATCAGTACAATCTCGGCATCACCAAGTACTGATGCTTCTTTACGCACATTCGGGTCCTCAACAAAGCCTAAGCTGCTTGTAGTCACAAGTGAAATAAGTATTTCACTATTGTACTCACTTCTTCTCACAAGTAAATGTCTTAAAAAACCGGTATGAGTATTTTTGTGAAAATAAGATATATTTCTCTCCTTAAAAAAGTTTAATGTAAGCTCAAGCAACTTAGTAAAATCACTGTCAACTATCTTACATCCAAATACATTTACTATATCATAGTGGCTGCCCCTCTTGTGCATACCCAGTGCAAGATCTCCGTCTTTTTTCTCATCACCGAATGAAAACTCCATTTTATTTCTGTATGCAAGATACTTCGGTGACGGAATAACTCCCTCCCACAAAAAATCATTGTCTGTAGCACCTTCCATAAGTGCTCGCAGCTGTTCATCCTTTAGTTTAAGCTGATTTTCATAGCTTAATGTCTGATATATACAGCCGCCACAGGTTTCATAATGTATACAAGGGTTTTCATTGTCTTCAAGCCCGGACTTCTCCACCACATTTAAGACTCTGCCCTCAAGCTTTCCCTTTCTCTTTTTTGTAACTGCAAACTCTACGGTCTGACCGAGGATACCTTTTTTTATAAGCACTTTTTCGCCTTCACAGTCCACATATGCACTGTCGGGAAAATTACTTTCCACAATCTGTCCGCTTAAGATATCACCTTTTTTCATCATCACCTCACAAGATATTACAAATATTTATCCTCTTACAAAATATGGCGACCAAAAGGTCGCCATCTACATCTAAAAATTATTCTTCTTTTTCGTCATCATCAAAGTCATAGTCAAAATCATCATCGAAGTCATCTTCGAAATCTTCAAGATAATCCGGTGTGAAGAACTTATATACTGCAAACGCAATACCTGCTACAGCGGCAATAGCACCGATAATAGCCAAAACCCATATAATGGTATTTTTCTTCTTCTCGTCTTCTTCCTTCTTAGTCAACAGCCTGTTAAGTCTTGAAGCATTAACCAATTCTTCCATCTTGGAACTCAAATCATTAAATTTATCCATAACCATACCTCTCTTTAAAGATATATTTTCATATCAAGTCAGCCGTTAAGCTTAACCACTCAATTAAAGAATTTTATCATACTTTTGCCAACTTGGCAAATCCCGCATACATCTTTTTTATGCCGAATTTTTCAAAATTCACCTTTACTTCAAAATCCTTTTCTCCGTCCACTATTTCAAGCACCTTACCGATACCGAACTTTATATGCTTTACAGTATCTCCAACCTTATAATCAAGGCTTTTAGGTCTTTCCACCTTAAACTGCTTTCCGAAATTTAAAGTGTTTTTGACATTATCAGGCTTAGACTTATTCTCCCAAGGCAGGGCTTCATCGTAAGAATAAGTCCTCTGTGTATACTTTTTTTCACTGTCTAGCACATGTTTGTTAAGTAAATCCCTCGGAATTTCACTTACAAATCTTGAAAGCAGCGAATACCTTGTCTCACCGTTTATCATTCTTTGCTTTGCTGAGGTTAAAATCAGGTTTTTCTTAGCCCTTGTAATACCTACATAGGCAAGTCTTCTCTCCTCCTCCAAATCCTCTCTTGAGTTTGAACTCATAGCACTTGGAAAAAGTCCTTCTTCCATGCCTGCAAGGTATACCGTATCAAACTCAAGTCCCTTGGCACCGTGTAAAGTCATAAGAGTAATTCTGTCGGCATTTTCATCCATTCTGTCAATATCCGCCACCAAAGATACCTCTTCAAGAAAAAGTGAAAGCTCACCGTCCTCATAGTCAACCGACTTGTTTACAAGCTCTTCTATATTTTCTTTTCTGCTCTCTCCTTCGATTTCACCCTCTTCATACAGACTTTGTATATAACCTGTTCTATCCAAGAGTTCTTCAATCATATTTGCAATATTCGCCTTTTGTGCCACCTTGTCTCTGAATTCTTCAATCATTGCAATAAAGCTCTTGATTTTATCCGCCGACTTACCTATTCCTATATTTTCACAGATAGTCATAGCATCATATAGGCTGATACCGTTTTCATTGGCATAATCAACCACTTTTGAAATGGTGGTCGCACCTATTCCCCTCTTCGGCACATTTATTATTCTAAGCAGTGCAATATCGTCGCTTCCGTTTGCAATTGTCTTAAGGTAGGCAAGTACATCCTTTATTTCTTTCCTTTGGTAGAAGTTCACACCGCCTACAAGCTGATAAGGCACTCCGAGTGCTACACATCTCTCCTCCAAAAGTCTGGACTGTGCATTGGTCCTGTAAAGTACGGCAAAATCTTTGAAATTGTCATTTGCCTTGGCTCTTATATCCTTTATTATAAAATCCGCTTCGGCATTGGCATTTGCAAACTGTTGCAGTTCTATATTGGCTCCTGTCTCTCCCTCTGTCCAAAGACTCTTATCCTTTCTGCCTCTGTTATTTTTTATAACGGCATTTGCCGCATCCAGAATATTGCCTGTGGATCTGTAATTTTGTTCAAGCTTAATAACCTTTACATTATCAAACTTGTCTTCAAAACTTAGGATATTCTCAATATTTGCACCTCTGAACTTATAAATACTCTGGTCGTCGTCACCTACCACACAGATATTTTTGTATTTCTGTGCCAAAAGGTATATAAGCCTGAACTGTGCCGTATTGGTATCCTGATACTCGTCCACCATAATATATCTGAATCTGTTTTGATAATAATCAAGTACATCGGGGCAGTTCTCAAACAGCTCCACACTCCTGCAAATCAGATCGTCAAAATCCAGCGCATTATTCTTTTTTAAAGTGCTTTGATATATTTCATAAAACTTCGCCACACCTTTTTCATAGCTGTCTGTGGCTGACTTCATATACTCAACCGGTGAAATCAGCTCATTTTTACAATTTGATATGGCATTCAGTACAGATCTTTCCTTATAAACTCTTGAGTTGATATTATTTTCTTTAAAGATTTTTTTCATAAGAGTTCTTTGGTCGTCACTGTCATATATAGTGAAGTTGTTGTCAAACCCTATCTTATCTATAAATCTTCTAAGGAATCTTACACAGCTTGAGTGGAAGGTCATAACCCAAACAAAGTTTCCGTCTTCTCCGATAAGATTGGTTATTCTCTCCTTCATCTCCTTGGCGGCCTTATTGGTGAAGGTTATCGCCATTATATTGTACGGATCTATATGCTTGTCATTTATCAAATATGCAATCCTATGCATAAGTACACCTGTTTTACCTGAACCCGCACCTGCTAAAAGCAAAAGCGGTCCTTCTGTAGTAAAAACAGCCTGCTTTTGTTTATCATTTAATTTATCATATATAGTAGACATAGTACCTCTAAAAACTTTTCTTTACTTCATTGTAGACCAAAACATATGTTCTTGCAAGCCTTATAAAAGTTCTTCTTTTATCTTCTTATTGATATAATTAAGCACCCTTTTCTTATCCGCACTCCACTGTGGCTCAATCAAAACTCTTTTATCTCCGTCACCTGTCATTCTGTGAACAACTGTGTCTTTTGGTAAGAGCTTCAGGCAATTTATAAGCACCCTTGTATACTCTTCAAGGCTCATTATCTTAAATGGATGCTTTTCATACTCGCTTGCAAGTCTTGTTCCCTTTAAAATATGAAGTCCGTGTATTTTAATACCGTCTATATTCTTTTTACTTAAATACTCAACGGTTGCATACATATCCTCTTCATCCTCACCGGGCAACCCCAAAATCATATGTACAATAACTTCAAAATTCCTTTTCTTAAGCTCGGTATATGTTTTTTCAAAGACATCCAAAGTATAGCCTCTGTTAAAAGCTCTTGCTGTGTTTTCATTTATTGTCTGTAGACCGAGTTCAATCCAAACAGGTTTGATTTTATTCAATCTCTCAAGAGAATTTAACATATCTTCACTGAAGCAATCAGGTCTTGTAGCAATGGAAAGTGCCGCCACATCATCCTTATTTATTGCACGTTCAAACAAACCGATGAGTCTTTTTGTATCACCGTAGGTATTTGAAAATGATTGAAAATACGCGATATACCTTCTGTCGGCTGTATTTATCGAGTTTGGAAACTTTTTTGATATAAGTGCCTTAGCTCTTTCTATCTGCAAGTCCAAATCCATAACATCTATAGCAAATTCACCCGATCCCTTTTCAGAGCAAAAACTACAGCCACCTACCCCAACCTTTCCGTCACGGTTGGGACAGGTGGCTCCGCTGCTAAGTGCCAATCTGTACACTTTTGTTCCAAATTTTTCTTTACAATAATCTGATAATCTTATCATAAATCCCTCTGCCCTCCCTCACACAAACAGTCAGTAATCGGTAATAACGGTTATCTATAATAATACATTTGTACACTGTCGGGGCATAACAATGATATTTGACCTGCCCAAGGTCGATATGTGTGCAAAGTGCAGTTTTTACTCGCCCTGAATATGCTACCGTCTAAAAAATATTATTCTATAAGTTCAGTAGTCCAGTTGGTTTCCTGAATCTTATTGTCTATAAGTCTTATTTCTTTTGAAATAAGATCCGTCTCTTTTTGCCAAGCCTTTACATCTATTGCAGGCATTATCTTTATCTCGGTATTTCTCGCCCTGTTAGTATTACTGTTTCCTGTATATACGGTATCTCTATACGCACTTACCTTTACTGAAAGAGCATCCTTTCTTGCAAGCAATTGAGTAACAGACTTTCCGTCAATAAATGTCTCGCAATTTGTTTTATTGATAGCCGCTATCAGATATGACAATCTTTCAATACAGGAATCCAGCTCTTTTTTCAAAGCCATAGGCTCTTCTGTCGGCTCTTCGCCTTCCTGAACCAGTACATTTCTTTCAAGTCTGTCTTTTAAATCGTCTATTTTAATATTGAGGTCCGCTCTCTCCTGTAATGCAACCGCTAATCTCATATTATTTTTTCTCCTTTATTTGAATAACTATTGATAAAAGTATAAAGCATATACCTATAAAAATTCTTATATTCATATTTTCGCCAAGGAATATTACTCCAAGCAAAATACTGCTCACAGGCTCTATAGTACTAAGCAGTGCCGCAGTCTGAGCTCCGCACATAGGTGCACCTACTTGAAAAGCACAAAGTGCGGATGTGGAAATCACAGCCGCCATGAAAACACTTATTGCAACAGCTGTAGTATCCATCTCAAATCTTACCTTGCCGAGAATTACCATGATAATCGCTATCTCTACAGCTACCAAAAAAGAGAGCCATGCAGACATCTTAACTACCGGTATTCTTGAAGATTTTCCATGAGTCAGCACTATAATATATATTGCATATCCCACACCTGATGCAAGTGCCAAGACCATACCGAGAATATTGATATTTCCGTCAGGCTGATAAAATACTCCTATACCTATAGCGCAAAATATCAAACATAACAACTTTATCTTACTTATTTTCTTTCTAAAAATCAATAATTCCAGCAATATAACAGCCGCAGGATATGAAAAATGCAGTGTTGAGGCAAGTCCTGACGATATATAACTGTATGATACAAACAGCAATATGCACATAACGGTCTCAGGAACAGACAAAATCAACACGGAAAGAAACTCATCCTTACTAAGTTTCATGCCTGTACCGATAAGCATGGAAATTATGGCAAATACAATTCCGCTTACAAAAAACCTAAGTACCAGCAGACTGTATGCATCTCCACCGTGAGCATATATTATCTTTGCAAAAAAAGGCTGCAGTCCGAAGAAAAATCCGGACAACAATAAATATATCTCACCTCTTATGCGAAACTTCTTTTCCATAAACTCCCCTTACTTTCAAAACACATAAAACTCTATTCTATATCCATCGCCTTCCCGTTTAAAACAGCGCTTTTGAGTTGCTCATTCTCATCATATACAATCTTCAATGAGAAAAAGTCCTTGCTCTCATTAAGTAGTCTTAGGAAGATTCTGTCCCCCTCCCACAGATTGAGATTAAACACTTCCTTTTTATCTACCCAGACAAGCTTCCCTTCATCACATTCAATAGGCTCTCCGACAACATTCCTGCCGATATAAAGGTGCATATATTCCACTACTTCCGCTCCCGTCTTTCCACACACGAACGTTACAATTCCTCTAAAATCAAAGTCACAAAGCTCATATCCCGTCTCTTCTCTTACCTCTCTGATAAGACAATCCTCAGGACTTTCCAAATCTTTAAAATGACCTCCGACACCGATCCACTTATCCTTATTGATATCATTTTTCTTACTCACTCTGTGTAACATTAAGTATTTATCATCTCTTTCAATATAGCACAGTGTGCAAAGTGCGGCTTCTTTCATTATCAGTTCTTTCTCTTTCCGTTTTTATCAAAATTTCTTCTAAGTGCCAGCTCAGTCGGTATACATGGCAAAAGCATTCCCACTATCTGAACATAGCATATAATCATTCCTGTAAATCCGATTGTATCTTTGTCTTTACCTATTGTAAACAGTAATACGACAATGCTCAACACAGCCAATATTATTCCCATAATAACATACAACTTACCTACAGTCTTATGTGCAAAATCCCATGTCTCCTTGCTCTTCATAGACATTACGGTTCTATAACCGAACGAAAACATACTCCTTGCAGGTTTCGGTGTCTTCTTTTCAAATCTAAGTCCGAAAAATAACATTACGGCAGGTATAAGTAAATCAACCAACAACATAAAAATCCAAGTCTTCATAAAGTCCCCCAGTCCGTTTTGATGTTTGTCAAAAATTTTTACTAACAATCACAGTTATGCTATAATATTAGCATATATACTTTTAGACTTAAAGTGCCAATCTTTTTATTTTTTAATAGAAAATTTGGACAAACAAGTTAGTAATCGTGATTTTTACAATGAAAGGGCAAGTTTATGAAAATAATGCATCTGTCAGACCTTCATCTTGGGAAGCGTGTGAATGAGTTTTCCATGATTGAAGATCAAACCTATATTCTCAACGAAATAATAAATATTATAGATGAGCAAAAACCTAAAGTCATCATACTCGCAGGAGATATATATGACAAACCTATTCCGCCTGCTGAAGCGGTAGAACTTTTTGACGATTTCTTATATAAGCTGTCAAAAAGAAATCTATATGTATTTATAATCAGCGGCAATCACGACTCCGCGGAGCGCATTGCTTTCGGATCCAGATTATTTGATAAAAGCGGTATATATCTCTCACCTGTATATAACGGTAAAATTCTTCCGATATCTGTAGATGATGAATGCGGTGATATCAATTTTTATATGTTACCCTTTATCAAACCTGTTCATGTAAGAAGATTTTTCCCTGATGCTTCTATTTCCACATATACGGATGCCCTGAATACCGTTATCACAGATATGAATATTGACAGTACCAAAAGAAATATACTTATAACACATCAGTTTGTTACAGGCTCTTCACGCACCGAGTCCGAGGATGTTTCTGTAGGCGGCAGTGACAATGTGGATGCAGATATTTTTAAAGACTTTGATTATGTTGCACTCGGTCATATTCACCGCTCTCAAAGCTGTGATAGTGAATATATCAGATACTGCGGTACACCGCTAAAATACTCCTTTTCAGAATCAAAGGATACAAAAAGTATAACCGTTATTGATATAAAAGAAAAAGGTGATATAAAACTTGACTTTATCCCTCTCACACCGCTTAGAGATATGGTTGAAATAAAAGGAAGCTACAACGAACTGATGCTTAAAAGCTTCTATGAAAACACTACTCTTCCAACCGACTATGTACATATCACATTGACAGATGAAGAGGATATACCTGATGTTATAACCAAGCTTCGTGTGATATACAAAAATATTATGAAACTTGACTATGACAATCAAAGGACAAGGAAAAGTTCTGAAATCAATCTTATAAATGCTGTGGACTCCATGTCACCGCTTGAACTTTTCGATACTTTCTATGAAATTCAAAACGGCAGGCATTTAAGTGATGCTCAGAGAGTTTTTCTTGAAAATATTATAGAAGGAGTATGGAAATAATATGAGACCGTTAAAACTTACACTTTCAGCCTTCGGTCCTTACGCAGGCAAAACGGATTTTGACTTTGACAAGCTCGGCACAGGCGGACTTTATCTTATAACAGGTGATACGGGAGCCGGCAAAACAACTATATTTGATGCAATTACCTATGCTCTGTACGGTGACCCGAGCGGTAATAACAGAGAAGTTTCAATGTTTCGTTCAAAATATGCAGACCTTGAAACACCTACCTTTGTAAAACTTACTTTCAAATATAAGGATAATGAATATACCGTCAAGAGAAACCCCGAATATGAAAGGGCCTCACAAAGAGGATCCGGTGTCACCAAACAAACAGCCGGTGTAGAGCTTACTCTTCCTGACGGAAAGATACTTACAAAGACAAAAGAAGTGGATACAGCCATAAAAAACATAATGGGAATTGATAAGAACCAGTTCTGTCAGATTGCAATGATTGCACAGGGTGATTTCTTAAAACTTTTACTTGCTCCCACAAAGGAGAGAATAGAAATATTCAGACATATTTTCAAGACCAAGCTGTATTCGGACCTTCAAAACAAGTTAAAGCAGGAGGCTTCATCTCTTGATAACAACTGTTCAAATATAAGGCAAAGCATCACACAATATATTGCAGGTATAAATTGTGACGAATCTTCACTACATTGTGTACAGGTCTCAAAGGCCAAAAATAACGAGTTACCTATAGATGAATGTATATCATTACTTGAAAATCTGCTGGCTGACGACTCACAATCCGAAGAAAAAACAGCTGCTGAAATTTCAAATATTGAAAAACAAGCCGACACTATTAAGCTTAATATACAACAGGGGGAAAGTATATCAAGGGCAAAGATTTTGCTTGAACAAACCCAAGCACTGCTTGAAAAGCTTTTAAGTGAAAAAATCACACTTGCCGCCGCTTTGGATGATGAGAATAAAAAATCCGTTGAAATTGAAAAACTTACAAAGGATTCCGCTACCATATCGGCACAGTTACCTGAGTATGACGAGCTGAATCAAAAACAGGCAGCCTTGGCTAAAAATATTTCTCTTATAGAAAAAAATAATCTGACTCTGAATAAGACAAAGACAGATATAGATACCTTAAAGTCACAGATTGAAAGCTTATCTGCCGAGGCAAAGACATTGGAAAAATGCGGCGAACAAAAAATAATACTTGAAAATAATATACTCAGTCTTAATGACAGGCTTTCAAAACTTAAACAATTACTTCAGAGTATGGAAGCTTTAAAGAAAAATCATGAGGAGCATAAAAAGGCTGTACAAATTTACAAAGAAAAGCAGGCAAATGTCGATGGCTTAGATGCTTCCTACAAAGAGGGACACAAACTGTATCTGGACGCACAGGCAGGTATTTTGGCAGAAAACTTAAAAGAAGATATGCCATGTCCTGTATGCGGATCGCTCTCACATCCTAAGAAAGCCTCAAAACCTGTAGATGTTCCTACAAAAGATGAACTTGATACTTTACAAAACAGGCTTTCAGCCGCCAATAAAGAAGTGGAACTGGCAAGTCAGGCGGCCGGCAAACTAAATGGTGCTATAAATGAAAAGATGGAAGCCACTCTCACATCTATAAAGGAGCTGCTTGGTGATATCAATATGAACAGTGCCACAGATATTGCAAAAGAAAATATCAGTGAACTTCAAGCCAAAATAAAGAGCATTAACAGTGAGATTGCGCAGTTAAGCAAAAATATTTCAAGAAAAGACAGTATAGAAAAGATTTTGCCACAGTCAACAAAGCGACTTGAAGAACTTCAAGACAGTATCAATACCATATCAAATACTATTACTACTTATACCTCCGAGAACAAGGCAATTGAAGAAAGAATTGCAGTTTTAAAGAGTAAGCTGCTCTTCTCTTCAAAGCTTGAAGCCGATACAAAGATAAAAAGTAACAATGATACCGTTTTAAAGATTCAAAAAGCTATAGACCTTGCCACAAAAAGGCTTAATGAATGCAATGAAAAACTTGCTTCAGCCACCGCCACCAAGGCAGAGCTTTCAAAGCAACTTGAGGGCAAGGAAGAAATTAACCTTGAAGCCGAAAAAATCAAGTTGAATGAGCTTGAATCAAACAGAATCCAGCTTAGAAAAAACAAGGAATCTATTCATAGCCGAATTGTAAATAATAAGTCAAACTGTGACAATATAAAGCTGAAATCTTCAGAGCTTATAGATATTGAAAAAAAATATACATGGGTAAAGTCTCTGTCCGATACGGCCAACGGCAACATTACAGGAAAGGATAAGATAATGCTTGAAACCTATATCCAGATGCATTATTTTGACAGAATTATCTCAAGAGCGAATGCAAGACTTGTGATAATGACAGGCGGTCAGTACGATCTTGTAAGAAGGAAGGAAGCTGCAAGTAAGATGGGGCAAAGCGGCCTGGACCTTGATGTAATAGACCACTACAACGGTACTGAGCGAAGTGTAAAATCACTCTCCGGCGGCGAATCGTTTAAAGCTTCTTTGGCTTTAGCACTGGGACTTTCTGATGAGATTCAATCCTCAGCCGGCGGTATACAGCTTGATACTATGTTTATTGATGAGGGCTTCGGCTCACTTGATGAAGACTCACTCGCTCAGGCAATGAATGCCCTTGCATCACTTGCAAGCAGCAATAAGCTTATCGGTATCATCTCCCATGTGGGCGAACTCAAGCAAAAAATCGACAAACAGATTATTGTTAAAAAAGATAAGACCGGCGGAAGCAGGGCTGAGATTATAGCATAAACAAAGGCTGTAGCAGTCATTTTCGATTACTACAGCCCTTTTTAAATTTAAAGCTTTATATACTATTTTTTAATCCACTCTCCCAAAGATCCGTCTGAAATCTCACTAAGGTAATAGTCTGTTCCGTTTTCATTAATCCATCCTGTCTCCATAACTCCGTCTTTATCAAACTTAAACCATGCGTTTCTATTTGTATAAGGATTAAATATGTATGCCCACTGAGATGTTACATTCTTACCGTTTTCTACATATCTCCAAACATTGTGACCGTTTACGGTTTCCGTTTTCCATCCTGTAAAAGTATTATGAAATACTTTCTTAGATCCCTTAGAAGAGCTTCCGCTTGATGAACTCGACCTGTGGTTTTTCACCTTGCTGTTTGAGTTCTTTGGTATAACGACTCTACTATCATCTGATACCGGATTATTATTATTATCAGATACTTCAGTTTGAGGCGATACTTCCGGATAAGAATTTTTACCTGAATTATTATCCTGCCTGCCCTCGTTTGATAATTTCTCCTCTTCCCCAAAGACTCTGCCTCCTGCGCCTGAAGAAAGCCTTTCTTTAGATTCAGGCTTTAAGAGCAACAGTCCGTTCATATTGATTTTTCCGTCTTCGTTTCGCTTCGGGTTATTTTCAGTATCAAGGTTAATAAAATCATTTTCATCTACGGTAATTACTTTTGTGGCGGTATTTTTTGAAATATTCTCATCTTTATTCCAATAAAAAGTTGTTCCGTCCATCACATCAGAAACGGCTTGGCTTTGCAAAGAAAGCTGCTCTCCTATATTTGTTCCCTTTCTAAATGACAATATGCCTTTAGCACTGAACTCTGTTTTTAATGTTTTATCACTTGTATACAAAGCCACATTATAACTTCCGTTATTATATGATGTTGAATTTGAAATCTTTATATTCGGACCTGAATTTGAATCAATTCCCTTTGCTTTATTTTCATATGAAATTGAATTATCAAGTTTATGGGCACCATATACATTTGATCCACCCATTTTAAATCCGTTACCGTTTCCGGCATCCAACATTATATTAGGCTTATCAAATGATACATTTCCGGACTCATCCACTGTTCCCGGTGCAAATTCAAAGTTCTTTTTATTGCCGCCGTTCTTTATCAGTATATATCCGTTTCTATAAGCCACACTGTTTTTTATAGTTACATCTCCTATAGACCCGGTTGCCACTTTGGCAAACAGATCCCAGCCGTCATCAGCATTATATGCCGCAATACAACCGTCAAAAACATTACCTACTCCCGATGTTATCTTAGCTGCAAATCCGTCAGCATCTTCCATGGCCGAATCGGCATTATTCATTGATGTACAGTTTAAAATATAGTTGTAACTTGGCCATTTATCTTTAGAATCTTCGCTGCTCCCTGAAATCTGCAGTCCGGTTGTTCCGTTATTAAATAAATTTAATCTTTCCGCTATATTATGGCTTCCCGAGATTCCAAGTCCTTTATATCCGTCTGCAGTATTCGTAATATTAAACTGCTTAAGTTCCCAATAATCTCCGCCAAGGCTAAATCCCTTGCCGCTTCTCTTAAAGTCTAATGTTGCAAAACCGCCGTCTCCCTGTATTCTTATGGGATTATCTTCTCTTCCGTTTCTTCCTTTTTGTACAATTAGAGACTTATTTGACATATCATAAACTTCAGGCTTCAATAATATTGTCTGCCCCGGCCTTGCATACTTTATTGCAGACTCCAAGCTTATTGCATTATCATACCCTGAACCGTCATTTCCATCCAAGCCTGTATTTGATACATATATATAAGAGTCTTTTCCTATAGTCCTCAATGATACACTTTTATTTAATGTAACAGTTTCATAAGATTTAAGCTTCACAAAAGGTTCAGGTTCATAACCTGCTTTTGGAGTAAACTCAACACTGAAGTTTTTACCTGATGATAAATCATAATCTTTCTTAAGTTCCTCATTATTAACGACTTCCACGCTGTCTTTAAGTACATTATCTTGATAAATTTTAGCCGATCCGTTTGCATTGGCTTTAAATACCAGTGTATAATTTTCTTCTGCGGCAGTATCAGGACTTGTAATCTTAGCCTGTAAATCTATATATCTGCTTTCTTGAGGTCTCCAATCATTTGCATCAAACTCACTCTTTTCAAATTTTATATTGGAATATGTGACATTCATACCTCTTGCAACAGCAAATCCTACATATGCAAAACGATCCTGTATATTCATAGGGTCATTTAACTCTTCATACCCGCTTATACTGTTTGCACGAATATCCTTTGCCTGTATAGGAATTTCATACTTATAAAGCTCAGAGCCGTCCATAGCAAGCTGATATACAACATAGCTTGAAGAATTTTTCTCCAACCTGACTCTGTAAGTATCTCCACTGCTTACCTTGCCTCCGTCCTTGTCAAATCCTAATCTGTAAACTTTAAATGTATCCGGATTAGGCTTTATCTTATTATCAATACCTGTGTATGCCCTTACTCCAAGCATATCCTTTACTTGAGTTGTAGAATTGAGTTCTCCCTTAGGAAGTTGTGTTGCACCTATAGATACCAAATTTGATTCCGAACTTGCCGGATCTCCTTTTTCACCTATAGAGTCTCTTACCATCAGTGCAAATCCCTCCTGTCCGTCAGGTTTCGGATTCATATAATCAATCCTTACATCCGCCTCAAGAATAAAATTTTCTTTACTCGGATCTATTTTTGTATAATATAAACTTATTCCGTCAGCAGGATCGGAAGACACGAACTTTCCACCTTTTTTATTTATACTTCCGTCTTTTTTATATATTGCCGATTTTAAAACCACTTCTCCATCTATATCTGCATCATCATTTACTGTATTTGTAATTGTAGATGTAGAAGGTCCAAAGTACGTAAAATTCCATTCTCTTGCATTTGAATCCGTTGCCCTTGAAATAACGGTATCACTTCTTTCTTCGGTTTCTGATGTTATCTCTATCCCGTTTGTCAAAGTACTTGCAAATACTTCCAAGTTATTACTTAACAGCAATAAGCTTAAAATATATGCCATAAAGCATCTTAAAATATTTCTTTTCATATCCTTCCCTCAAAAATCATTATTTTTTAACAATATACCACCATTCTGTTCTATATTTTTTATCACGTTCCTCCTTTATTTTTATACAATAAGCTGATTTACTTATATAACAAAAAAATTCTAAATACTATGTAAAAGTAGCCAAATATCGCCTGTACCACTGATTTTTTGCCTATATAATTTAAAATAAAAAAGTACTGCAAAATCGTTATAAATCAGATTTTACAGTACCATGTTTTAAGTTATCATTAAGTTATACTTTTGCCATTCTCTTTAATGTATCACCTGTTATCCTGTATGTTGTCCAGTCCGACATCGGTTCGGCACCGAGGGACAGGTAGAAGTCAATACTCGGCTTATTCCAATCAAGGCACCACCACTCAAGTCTGCCACAGCCTCTCTCTACAGCGATGGAGGCCAGTTTCTTTAATAAAGCCTTACCATATCCTCTTCCTCTAAACTCAGGCAGTACAAAAAGATCCTCAAGATATATTCCCGCTCTGCCTAGGAATGTAGAGAAGTTGTGAAAGAAAAGTGCAAACCCGACTTCCTTTTCATTCTCCATTACAAAAACAACTTCCGCTTTCTGCTTATCAAAGATCCACTCTTCTAAAATCTTCTCATCGGCAACCACTTCATCAAGCATTTTCTCATATGACGCCAGCTCCTTTATAAAATAAAGTATTAAAGCGCAATCCTCCCTTTTCGCAAATCTGAAATTCATATTTTCCCCCTAATTATTTATTTTACAACTCCTATAAGATACTCTATTTGCTCTTTAGGTACTTTGTATCCTACATAGATATATCCACATCCTTGATATCATCAATCATCGCTCCCGAATCTGTAGAAGTTACATAAACCATTGATATTGTTGTCTGTGAATCGGAACCCTCTGTTGAAATCTTTGCAAGTATCGCATATGAATTATCCTTTTTACCGATATAGGCTATAGGCTCATAGTTTGCACCTGCCAAGGCCTCAAGAGACTTATCAAAAGCTGTCTTTACGTCGGCATTATCCTCCAGCTTTACACTTCCTTCATTGTACTCCCAGCCCTCTTTACCTTCCAACAGTTCCAAACTTCCTGTAATCTTTGCATTTTTGCTTAAATCCTCATATACATTGACAACAGCATATTCAGCCTTGGCATCAGGTGTCGCCGCTATCCCTTTACAAAGATATGAATAGTTTGTTCCTGATACAGTCTGCGATCCAAGTACGGCTACAACCTCATATGAATAACCCTCCAAATTCTTGACAGCCATATCAAAGGCTCTCATTGCATCACTGTTATCACTTGGTGAAAGCTTCTCACTTATACTCCAACCGCCGACAACCGGAGCATCTTCACTACTCTGAGCTAAATTTGCATCTGTAGTTTCCGATACGCTTGTCTGTGACTCTATAGCGGTCTTAGACTCTGAAGTGTTTGCAGCATCGGCTTTGCATCCCATAAGTGCAACTGCACAATATAAACCAAGTGTCATAATAAATAATCTTCTCATTTTCTTATCTCCTTATTTTTCCACACCGAATTTACCGGTTGCAAACTCACTCATATCCTCATTTTTCATTGCTTTTTCTAAGAGTCTCGGCAACATCTGCGGAGCGGCTGCAAAACAGGGAATACCGTTATTTGCAATTCTTTGTGCCATATTTGCATCATAATAAGGTTTGCCTGAGTCTGATATGGCAAGCAGGCAAATCACAATAACACCGTCTTCCTTCATCTGTGTCAATCTTCTGAGAAGTCCTGCACGGTTTCCGCCCTCTTCAAGGTCTGAAATCAAAAAGAAAATCGTCTTCTTCGGGTTCTCTATATATTTAGTGCAATACTTTATTGATTTTTCTATATCTGTTCCACCACCGAGAGTAAATCCGAAAAGCAAATCAATAGGGTCCTCACATTTTTCACTTAAGTCCACGATATTGGTATCAAAAGCCACAACCTTAGTCTTTATAGCACTCATACTTGCCAGGATACAGCTCATTATAGATGAATATATTACCGACTCTCCCATAGAACCGCTTTGGTCAATATCCAAAATAACAGTATATTTATTGGCGGCGGTTGTTGCGCTTCTCTCAAAGAAATAATACTTTTGAGGGATTATTTTCTTCAGCTTTGTATTGTAGTCTTTGATACCCTTTCTTATAGTAGTCTGAAAATCAAGTGCTGATGCGGAAGGAATGGGAGAATGCAATTTTCTGTTTATACTTGCCGTAACCGCCCTTTTTAAATCCGTTTCAAGCAAAGCATTTATCTGTTCCACTATTTTTCTTATAAACTCTCTTGCATTTTCCTTACTCTGCTTCGGTATCTGATCCTTTAGGGTAAGTATCATACTTGCCATATGCATATCAGGCTCTATATTTTCAAGAAGCTCAGGTTCAAATATCAGCTGCTTTAAGCCGCATCTTTCCATAGCATCGGACTGAATTATCTTTACAATATCCTTATCAAAAAGTGTTCTCACATCCCCAAGCCATCTGCTTATCTGCGGACTTGATGCGCCTTTCCCGGCTCCTCCTCCGAAGCCGAATTTCATATCCCTGTTATAGATGGCATCAAGTGCCGTATCCATCATAAGATCTTCCTGACTTAAATCCGGTCCGTCTCCCATGCCTTCCATTCTTTTTTGTGCTTCAGAACCAAGTATCAGTCTCCATCGCCTCAGTCTGTCATTTGTATCCATTTATATCTCCTAAAAGTCTCCGAAATCAAAGTCTTCGAGAATCTCCGTGTCCACTTCCTTTATCTCAGAGTTTATTATTTCACTTACTTCCTGAGCATTGAGTCCCCATATTTCACCAAGATTTTCGGCAATCATATCTTTTTCCTTAGCGCTGTACTCTACAAAAGCTCTTCTTAAAAAAACTGCCGAACGTCTGAATTCCTCTTCATCCAAGGTATCCAGATACTCACTAAGGCTTTCCCAAAGTGTAAGTCTCCCTATAAGAGCATAATGATTTCTCATAGACAGACCGGCAAACCAGTTTGCACCAAGTTCTGCAGGCATACCTACAGAAAGACGTCTTGATACCTCTTTTCTAAGAGTCGGCTCATCTATCTTACCTGCATCAAGCAGTATTGCTGTAGCAAGTCCTGAGATTTTTGTATTCAGATCATCTCTATTTGAGAGTTCTGTAAGCTTATCAAACCAAAGGCTCTCATCCAAAAAGTCCTGTACCATAAAAACATTATGTATTTTTTGAATATCCTCAGCCAATGCAGCCGCCGCTATATCATCACATGCCGACTCCCCGACAAGCATAAGTGAAGCTCTGATACAAAGTCTTTTGACAATAGGTATCAGAGGTTCTCTGTCCAGTTTTCTGATATCGCCGAATAAAATCATATTTGAAAGTTTACTTACGGTATCCGCGATATCACACATAGCTATTGCACCGTGCTGTCTCATCAAGACTTCTTTTCGCACCCTCAACTATCTTAGGAAGTCCGCAATTAAACGCATCTTCTATAACATCCGCTATTTCAGATATCTTCGTAGCCTCTAATAGTCTTTCACTCAACACAAAAGCTACAGCATCCGCTATAGTGTCTCCCTTTAACACACTTTCAACTATCTGTATTTCTGCCTCCGGTGTCCACTGAAGTATCCAGTTCTCGGCCCAGGTTGCATTATCCTGACTGCTTCTTTTAATCTTAGCAAAATCAATTCCAAGTACAACAAGCCTGTATAAGAAAAACGATCTGTTTAAATCAAGAAAAGCACTCTCCTTTGACTTTACTCTTAAGTTTTCTCTTAAATCAAGCTGCAAAGGTGTAGCTACAAGTTCCTTATATTTTTCAAGCTTTAACTGCTTAAGTTTAGAAGTAAAGTCACTCTGTATAGAAGTCTGCATAGCATCCTGTGGAACAATACCTATCTTTTTACCTATATCGGTTTCGGCAAAGCCCATTGCCATCTCACCGAAGCTTCCACCACCCATACAGGTAATACTTGCATCCTTTAAATCTTCAAGTGTGGGAACAGAGCCTCCTCGAATAACGGCAAGTTCTCTTGCAAGCCTTGTCGCCTCTATTACCTGAGCGGATGAAACGATTCCGCCATGCTCTCTCATATACTTTGCCAAGCTGCTCAGATACTTTCTTTCATGATAAGTAATATCTCCGTTTAAGAATCCCTGCCAAAGTAACTCATAATACGCCGGCGCCGCATTTCCCGCACCATAGCCGGTTCTTTTACTAAGTCTGTAGTAAGAATACGGCATCAATGTAACATTGGATTCTCTTCTTACCAATGCCTTATATTCCTTATCAGACATTGCTCCTTCAAGACTTTCAATAGCTGATGTATGAAAAGCACCCGTTATAGCCACTATCTTTTCAGTATCAAATCCCTTTTCTATATATTCCTTTATCTTTCTTTTCATAAAGCTTTCACGGACTATATCTCTTATAAAGGATTTGTCATCTGCATTTGTATCTTTTCTTATGCTTTCTCCAAACAAAGCACTGCCGGCTCTATAAGCCTGCATATCCTCACTCTGCTCCAAGGTTCTTTCCCAAAAACCTTCCATATCCGTTTCAATACTTTTCTTCGGATTTGTTTCTGAGATTATCTCCTCATCTTTAGTTTCATCATCCCTTTTTTCAAGTCCCAAAATTATATCGGATTCCAAATCAAAAAAATGACATTCCGTATTATTTTCCCTTGCCCAAAGAATTGCCTGATACTCCGGCGAATATTCTGCGAACGGATAGAGAATTGTGTCAATAGGTGCTTCCTTTGTATATGCCATAATGGCAAACGGAGGAACAAGATTTTTTGAGACAATATCATCTATCAAAAAGTCAAAATCCGCCGGTCCCTCTATAAGCACAAGTGAAGGCTTTACTTCATCCAAAAACTGTCTTAGAAAATATGCACCTGCAGGTGAAAAATGTCTAATTCCAAAAGTTTTCATGGCTGCCTCCTAGCCATTGAGCATCCTACATTCATTGTAGAGTCCAATCCACTCTTTTCCACGCTTTTTCATTATATTCTCAAGGTACTCTTCCCAAACTTTTGAGTCTTTGGAATCTTCCTTTACTATTGCACCTTGAAGTCCTGCCGCAAGGTCCGCATCACTTATCTCTCCGTCTCCGAAGCTGCCTGCCAAAGACATACTGTTTGTAAGTAAGGATATAGCCTCTGCAGTGGAAAGTACATTTGCTGTGGATTTGATTTTTTGCTTTCCGTCAAGTGTCTCACCCTGTCTAAGCTCTCTGAATATTGTACAGACCTTCTTTATTACCTCAGCCTCAGGCACCTTTGAAAGCAATGCCATACCTTCTGAAAGCTTCTCGATTCTGGTCTTTACTATATCCATCTCCTCTTCAAGAGTATTCGGACTTGGAAGCACCACTATATTAAATCTTCTCTTTAGAGCGGCACTCATGTCATTTACACCACGGTCTCTTGTATTTGCTGTAGCTATTATGGAAAATCCCTTCTTAGCCGCACTGTCCTTACCAAGTTCAGGAATTGAAATTCTCTTTTCGGAGAGAATTGAAATAAGGGCATCCTGTACCTCGGAGGCACAACGTGATATCTCTTCAAATCTGGCAATCTTTCCCTCTTCCATAGCCTCAAAAACAGGACTCTTTATAATTGCCTTATCACTTGGGCCTTCTGCTATAAGCATAGCATAATTCCATGAGTATCTTATCTGCTCCTCTGTAGTTCCTGCAGTTCCCTGTATAACACAGGTTGAGTTGCCGTTTATAGCGGCACATAGATGCTCCGACAACCATGACTTTGCAGTACCGGGCTCACCTATCAAAAGAAGCGCTCTGTCTGTTACCAAAGTAGCTATTGCTATTTCAACTATTCTCTTATTTCCTATGTATTTCGGCATTATTTTAACACCGTTGCACTCACCACCCATAATGTAAGTAAGTACGGACTTCGGTGACATCTTCCATCCTGTGGGAACAGGATTTTTTTCAGCCGCAATAAGTGCATCTATTTCTTTTTGGAACATGACCTCCGCAGGGAGTCTTTGTAATTCTTCACTCATATCTATCACCTTTTATTTCTTCTTAACTACTACAGTTTTTAAAAATTCGATTGCCTTTTCATTATTAAATGTCTTTAAAGTCTCTATAGCATCTGTTTTACTTGCTCTATCGGATGTTTTTGCAAGCTCAATCAAAAAGTCTATATTATCTTCACTATACTTCAAAGACCTTATAGCTCTTTTTCTTATATCTTTCCTTGCCTCGCCGTTTATAACAGACAAATAAAAATCATTTTCTTCTTCTTTTGCGAGATCAGCGATAATATCAAATCTTAGATACATCTCACTCTTTCCCATAGGATCAAAGCCTCTTTTTAGCGGCTCTACCATCATCTTTCCGTTTTGCATGATCCATCTTCCGATCGCAAATGAGATCTCACTGTATCCGTCTCCAAGTCCTGCAATATACTTTGCCAATATTCTATAATCTAAGAATATATCCGGATTTTCTTTTCTTGCTTCCACCAATATATCCCATCTTCCGCTTCCTGTTGTAGTCAATGCGGTAATAACAGGCTCAAGCATCTTATAAGAATAATTTCCATTGACCCTTCCACAGCTTTTTTCAATATCTGAAAGCTCGCTGCTTTCATATATACCTGCCTGAGTTTCAAGTACCGCATCCACAAGTGCAAGCAGATCTAAAGTCTTCTCACCCGGATTATCACATACAAACAGCTCATCAGCCTGCTTCTTAATCTGAGTAAAAACAGGTGCCGCCTTTGAAAGTGCTTCCATATCATCTACACATTTTTTCAGTCTGAAATCTTCCTTTATAAGAGAGCTGCCTGTAATTACACTGTTTCTTAATTGTTCCTGTAATTTATATAAAATATCCAAATTCATAATAGCCTCCCTTAATATGCCAATCTGAGTATTTCGTTTTCCGTGATAATACTTCTTGGCTCTACACAAATCTGCTTCAACATCGAGTCATAATGTGCCAGTCCGAATAATACCTGATTTTTAAGATAGTCTTTACTTGGAAGTCTGAATATTGCGTCCATAGCTGTTTTATCCTTAGTCATAGCCCTTAGTAAGATCTGCTTTCCTTCTTTATCCTCTGCTACAACATCACTGCCGTTTGTACCTATCTTTGCAAACTCAAAAAGTACTCCATAAGCATTATCGGATAAAGTAGCCTTCAATATATTTTTAGCAGGCTTTAAAAACTCCGATATATTCTTCTTTGCAAAGCTCCTTATCTTTTTAATATCATCTATATTCAAATCTTCATCTGTGCCGCTCTCATAACGGATTCTTCTGTTTTCTCCCTCATTTGCAGGATAGAAATACAGCTTTTCAATAAACTTTTTACCAAAGAAGCTGTCATCTCTTTGAATATATTTCTTTGCTTTTAGTGGGCAATAATTGGCTGTATAATTTATATCTCCGGTATCAAGATCTATCCAATAGCCTTTATCTATATATTCTGCTTTTACATCATCATATTCTGATATAAAGCTCAGCTCCGCAATTGATGCATTTTCCTTTTTAAGACCTGTTTCACCAAGTTCTTCAAGCTTCCAGACTCCGCCAAGTGCCTCATAGAATATATTATCATCAGGGTCGGTAGAATCACTTTCAAGCTTTTTATTAAGGTAATCCCTTGCTCTCTTTTCGATATATCTAAGCTTTGTGAGCTCCTTTACCGCTAAAGATAACAAATACTCCTCAACATAGTCATTTGGATAGTCGTTTCTTAACTCATCTATATAGCTCTTAGGATAATCATTTATTATTTCTTTTATAAACGCTGCATTTTTTATCGTCCTTAAAGATTTTAAAAATCTTTTAAATATTATCTGTACTCCCGGCAAATAGTAATCTCCCAACTGTTTTGCCAGTTCATCATATTTTTTATCAAATGCTTTATCCACGCAGGCTGCCACACCTGAACCGGTTATTTGACTCATAACATCTTTTAACAGATCCAAGCCCTCAATCTGCTTTTTTATCTTCTTTGTTTTAGCCGCTTTTGAGGCTGCACTTGTTTTTTTCGGCTTGTCAGGATTTTTCTCCTTTTCAATTTCCTTCTCGGCCTTTTTCTTTTCTCTTGCCTCTATCTTTTCTCTCTTATCCAAAATATCCTGAGGAATTTCAGCCGTTTCAAAATTCTTGCCCTCTTTCATCTCAAACATCAAGCCTATAGCATGTTTGCATGGAAACTGTCTACTTGGGCAAGAACATCGAAATACCGGTTCACCCTCTTTTTCAAAGTCTATGGAAACATTATAATTGCTCTTTCCACTTCCTTTGCACTCACCAAAATAAAGACTGTCATCAGCCGACTTCATTCTTTTTACAAAACTGTTTCCTGATGACAGCTTTCTGCCGTTTGAAACCGCATTCGCATTAGGTGCTATAGAAACTATAGCCTGCTCATCAAAAGTTCTCATATATGATCCTTTCTTATATGTTTTGAGCCTTTTGTTACATAGACTCCATAACTTCTCTCATTTTTTCTATATATTCATAAGTCTTAAGCCTGTTTGATGAATTTTTTATATTATCAAAATCTATTTTATAATAATTTTTCAATTCACGCCACTTATCTTCCACTTTTTAGCTTATAATATCACGCTCTCCGGAAAAAATATCGTTAAAGCTGAGTTGCCTGCCCTCTTCCTCTCTCAGATGATATATTCCCGTTCCTATAAGCCTTATCTCACCCTTTTTCACATTCTTTAAAAGCATACTTGCACTCTCGTATATTGTATAAGCATCATTACTGCATTCATCTACAAGCATTGACCTTGTGATACTCTTCATATCGGAATAGGTGATTTTAAGAGAAACTCCCTCCCCGTAGAGTCCAAGCCTTTTTGCTCTTTCCTCTACACGAAAAGCCAATATAAAAAGCACATCATCCAAAAATTTGAAACTTGATACATCCTTTTGAAACGTAAATTCCTTACTGATTGACTTTGCATCCTCCTGTTTGTAGGGTATCACCTTTCTGTTATCATATCCGAAAGCCAAATCAACAAGATATTCACCCTGCTTTACCATAAACATTTTCACTTCATTACTTTTATTTTGTAAATCTCTTACTGTATCAACACCGTATAAATGAAGCCTTTTGGCAGTTTTTTCTCCTACTGTATATAATGATTTTACATTTCTATCAAGTACCAATGTTACAAAATCTTCTCTTGTCTTTATTTCAAAATATCCGTCAGGCTTTTTCTCTTCACTTGCAGTCTTTGCTGCGGTCTTTGAATACGCCAGACCTACAGAACAGGTAAGAGAGAGCTCCTCTCTTACCCTTTTTTTGATCTCAAGTCCTATTTTTCCGGCTTCCTCCCATGAAGATACCTTCTCTGTCAGATCAAGATATCCTTCATCAAGTGCAATATACTCCGTTATATCGGTATAACTCTCAAGTATCTTATGCAGGCTGTTTGATACCGCCCTATACTTGTCAAAATTCGGGTGTTTGAAAATCCCCTTAGGACAACGATTATACGCTTCTTTAATATTCATACCTGAACGAATACCGTATTTTCTGGCTTCATAATTGCAGGTTGCAACAACACCCCTCTCACTTGGCTTTGAACCTATGATAAGCGGCTTACCTATTAGAGTTTTATCATCCCTCATCTCTACTGAAGCATAGAAAGCATCCATATCCACATGAATAATAATCTGATTTATGTTCATATCAACCTGCAAAGAATGTACCGTCAAATACATCTCTTACATCTCTGCCGTTTATAGTTATTTCACCGTCAGATGATTTTTGCATAGGGATTCTTATAATATCTCCGCTACTTGTACTGTAATCGGTAAAAGTTTCATTGTCACTGCCTACAGGTGTGAGTAATATTCCTACAGGAATAGTAATACTGCTGTCATATCTTCCGTTTATTCCCTTTAAACGCTCTCCGCTTAACTCCGTTTTAGCTACCAAGCTTACAGGAGTAACAACAGTATAGTAGTTTTCCAATGCCTTAGGACTGCCGCCCTCGCCTAAGGTGTACTTTCTTTCAACATTCACAGTGCTTATAGTCGCAACCCTCTCACCAAGGTAGAACTTATTCGGATTTAGAGGAGCGGTATCCGCAAAACACTCTCTGATATCAGACTGTTCATCATTATTCAAATCAATCACCTTAATGCTTCTATAGTCATTATCATAGGTCAACTCAAGGTATAGGTATGCCGAATTTCCCTTTTTAAAAATATATGCATCAGTAATACCGTAGCTGTAGCTGTCGTCCTTATACTCTCTCTTTGCTCCGTCAATTTTCAGCTCGACTTCCTGTAATACACCGTATTCATCAATGTCCTCATCGACTTCCACAACACGCTCTATTCCGCCTATATTTACAGTCATCTCCCTGTCGGGAATAATTTTGAAAGCATAATCATCCGGTAAAGCAAGTACATCAGGCTTAAAAAACTCCTTATACTTTATATAGTCTATAGGAATAGACACCGACTGCTTACCATACTTTGTATTTTCAAGCATATATATCATAAGTGCGCCGTTACCAAGTGACCATGCAACATCACCGTTTTTGTTCTCACCGTCAGTAAAAGCAGCCGGGTCCGTCAAAACCGATTTCAGTTTTTCACTAAAGTTATCAATATCATCATAATCATCTACAAAATCATGATCACTCATCAATTTCTCATACAGAGTATTTGCATCCTTTAAAACAGCCGTAATCTTAAGCTCCTTACCTGTACTTGAGCTTATATTGACCCCTCTTAACTCCTCACTTGAAGCTGAATTGTCAACTGTTACAGTATCTATCAACAGGCTGAATATATTGGAATCATACCTTGTAAGCTGTATTTTTGAATAGTCGCTTGTCCAAATCGAATTTATCTTTTTTATCGTATCTTCAAGATTTTTATTGTCCGCTTTTATCTGCGGTATAATATTTTCAGGCGGTTGATACCCGTCCTGAGGCTTATAATACACATTTGCATCAAGCATCTCTACGCCTTTTTTCACGCTCTCTTTTGTAGCCTCTATGTCTTTTGTAGCATCTGTAACTTCACTTTCGTCTGTATCACCGCTTTGACTTATCTTACTTTCACTTCCGGGTAAGTTTATAGATATGGAAACACTCTTACCGCAGCCTGAAAGCAAAAATATTGCAGGAATCAAATATAACAATCTCTTTTTCATAGTATCCTCCTTTTTATGTATCTTATCATAAAAGTAAAATACTATATATAACAATAGTCTTAATATAAAAAAAGTGCATCGGCTCTTGCCTTTGCACTTTCCTTATTTATATTTACTTTTCCAATTTACTGTCGGTCTTTGCCTGGAACTTGTCATTATTTACAATGAATCTCTTGTGAATACCCTCGCCTATAAGTCCTTTTTCATCATACGCCTCCACCTTAAAGGTCAACTCTCTTCCGTCAATCTTTATAAGCTCCGACTTTGCAACTACCTTCATACCTACAGGTGTGGCCGCTATATGCCTTATATCCACCGCAATACCCACTGTAGTAAATCCCTCATCCAGTATCTCATTTACGCTCATAAATGATGACTCTTCCATCAGTGCAATCATAATAGGTGTTGCAAATACCTCCAAAAGTCCGCTTCCGATACCTGTTGCAGTCTTCTCCTTGGTAACCACGGTTTCTCTTTGTCCTTTGATTCCTACTTCCAACATAATAATCTCCTTCGCATAAAAATATATTTACACTATACTACTTCTGCAATATTTTTGGTAATACTTTTTCTATATTTTCTTTCTTATCACCGCTTTCATCAAAGCCGTCATAAGGTGCGTTAGGATCATGGACTTTCGGTTTTCTTCTTAACGAGTTACAAATTTCATCACTATGGGCAAAGGCAAAGTTTATATCATCAGTCCAACCTGTATGACCTGTAATAATCTTTAAATTAAGATTCCTTTTTCTAAGGATTTCTTCCAACCTTTTCAGAGATTTTATTTGAAGCTTTCCGTCTTCCGCCAGTGTGTTTAAAAATGCATATCCACCGTCAGCTCCGAACCAAATCGTATCACCTGTAAACAGGTACATATCGTCAATAAGATATACAAGATGCCCCCATGTATGCCCCGGCACAATGAAGGCTTCTATCTTAATATCTCCGATAAAAATAACCTGAGAGTCATCAATTAAAACCTTTTTATTATCAATGTTCACTCTCGGCAATTTATATAGTCCCCAAAAGACCTTCCTGCGCTTATTTCCCGTTAAGTACTCATTTTCAACTCTTCCGATATATATTGTTGAGTCTTTGAATATACCTTCACTGTCTTTTTCAATAGCTCCCACATGGTCCGTATCCAAATGAGTAATTAAAATCTCTTTTATATCTTTAGAGTCAATATTTAACCAACTCATCTTTTCTGCAAGTTTTTCGTAGTTATACCCCGCATCAACCATTATCGTATGTCCGTTCTTTGTATAAAAGAAAATATTGGCTACATATTCCCTGATACAGCTCACTCTTTCATCAATAAAACCTGTATTTAAAGGCTTAAATATCTCCTTTCCTTTAAACATCGCAGACATAAATTTCACTTGTGACTTTGAATCCGATTTTGACATTATATCCCCCCTCGTTCTTAACCGTCCGAATATTTTTTAAAATATTCACTGTCAACATATTCGCATGTACCGTTCTTATTGTTAGTCACTTTGAATATACCGTTTTCATCAAAACAATCATACTCATTCTCACCTATACTTGCTCTAAGCTCCCTTATAAATGAACTTCTTTCCTCATTTAAGACACATATTATATCTTCGTCTTTAAGACTCTCCGGTATGGATTTGTAAAGTTTATTCTCAAAAATATTGTATCTCTTAGAAAATATCGGTTTTGATCCTCTTCTGAAGATTATCTGATTGCCGAGTTTCATATTCAAACATTCTTCGGTCAGTATACCTGCCCTGGTTGCAATATTCTTTGCAGTCTCCAAATCGTTTGAGCCCATATACACATAGGTATCACAGTTGTTAATGATGGTTGTAGCTTTATCGTCTCCATAGAGTGATGAAAGCTGTGACTCCGACTGTACCAAAAGTGTCACTGATATACCCTTTTCTCTGAATATGGAGATATACTGATCAAATAAAGGCACCGGACAACCCGTTGCAAAGTCATCCGCCAGCATATGTATTTGCCTCGGCAACACTCCGCTCTCTCTTCTTTCTCCTATCTCAAATAGTTCCTTAAATATATGAGCATAAAACATATTTATAAAAGTATTTAAGCTTGGATTTACCGGGCTGCTTGTTACAAACAACGCTCTTTTTTCTCTTGCAAATCTCTCAAAGCTTATCTTCCTTCTCAACCTGAATATTTTTCTAAGTTCCGGAGTGAATACAAATGAGGTTGCCGCATTCAGTACACCGAACACACAACTTGCCGTTCTTATCGGCAATCTTCTAAAAGATTTCCAGTTCACTGTGGCAAAGTTTGACGGATTGGCCTTTTCAAGCTTAAAAAAATCAAAGTCATAATTAGTTGTTATCTCACCGCCGTCCTCTTCAAATGTAAGCCCGTCAATCATCTCAAGCACATCTGAAAAATTCGGATGCGGCTTTTTCATAAGTACATACGCTATAATTGATGAAAAAAGTGATGTTGCTGCTTCATTCCAATAAGGATCCGCAGTGCTGTTTTCTTTTTTATTATTTGACTCAATTATGCTCTTTGCCACAAATACTATATCCTGATAACTCTTTACAAAATCCAACGGATCATAGCCTACATTGCCGTTTTCAGGATGTACAAAGTCAAGATCCCAGATACTGTATCCCCTGTCCCTAAGAAGCGGAATGTATTTTTTCACTATCCTTCTTTTAGTCACTGTAGTTATTATATTTCTGTTATATGACTCAAGTAAAAATGCTTCAGCTATAGAAACTGTCTTTCCCGAACCTGAGCCACCTACCACCAAAATATTATTGTTGATACCGGTTATATTGCTGTCCGTACTGTATACACAGCCTTCACCCAAAACTACTTTGTCTACCTTATCGCTCATTACCACTCCACCTCTTTTATAAAGTCAATAACTTTTGAAAACTCTATTATTTCATCACAAAGATTGAATTCTATAGATTCATCCGGTGAAAAATAATGGCCAAAACCTGTAGCCTCATCAATCTCTTCTTCACTCTTTTTTGTATGTTTTGCCAGCAGCTTATTTATCTTTTTCTTTGTTTCAAGCATACTGTCGGATATACTCTTTATACTTGAGGCATTTCCGGAAACCCTGCCTCCAAGCATAGGCTGATGTAACATCAGTTCACTGTTTGGAAGCATATATCTTTCATTTGCACAGGCAAAAAGTACCGCGCCCATACTGTAAGCCTTACCTCTGCATATCATTCTTATAGGAGCTTTTGAGCCTACTATAGCATCATACATCAAAAGTCCGCTGTTTATTTCACCGCCATTACTGTTTATAAGCACCGTTATAGGCTCATTTGATTCCAGATTCAGATCAAGTATCTTATCTGTGAAGTCAACAGCCGACTCCTCATTTATCTCTCCGCTGATGCTTATACATCTTTTACCTAAAAATTTTGCCTGCAGTGAAACCTGTGTAACACCATTGTTATTCTTTATCAATGTGTTTGAACTCATAAATCTCTCCTATAATCATACATTCTTACTCTACTCATCTTCCATTATAACACATATGTAAGGGCTTTATATGCTCTTTTTCGCTCTCTTTTCAAAGTCTCTTTTTATAACTTTTCCCCACTCACCTCTATCTAAAAATGCTCCTATATCACCTGCACTCTTTGCTCTCATAGCACCACATGTAACATTTGAGATACTTTCATATACCGCACCTGTACCCATTGCGTCAGGTACATAATTTACAGCTCTATCTCTTCGGATACCGAATTTTTCCGCCTCTCTTGCCGCATCAATATTTGCTCCAATAAAGATAAACTCCCAGCCGTACTCTTTTTGTTCCTTTTCTATCATCTTATTTACCTGTTCATAATTATAATATCTGCTGGAATTTTCCATTCCGTCAGTGGTTATAATAAAAACGGTCTTTTCAGGTCTGTCCTCTTTCCTTGCATATTTATGGATATTTGCTATATGCCGTATAGCACCTCCCACCGCATCCAAAAGTGCGGTACCTCCTCTTACAAAATACTCCTTTTCCGTCATCTCCTCCACTTTTTCAATAGGTACTCTGTCATGGATCACCTCGTTTACAGTGTCAAATAATACTGTTGAAATATACGCACTCTCACCGGTATCTTTTTGCTTTGCTATCATAGAGTTAAATCCGCCTATAGTATCCGCCTCAAGTCCGCTCATTGAACCGCTTCTGTCAAGTATATAAACTATCTCTGTTAAATTCTTACCCATAATTTTCTCCTTCAATTTGTTTTGTAAGCTTATGATACATCAAATTAAAATAAAAAAGGTCAACCCTGAGGCGACCTTTATCAGCTTGAAATCGGATCCAATCCGAAATCATAAAGTAAAATATCCAGTTTTATTACATTGTAATCTTTATTATTTATAAAGTATTTCACTACAATATCGGTCTGTGAATATGGTGAGAACGCATATCCTGCAATCTTCAAGATGTCCTTTGTCTCATCCATATTCAGGTGCAGCCCGATTGCAAGTGCGATTACTTTCTCCTTTGAGGGATTTACTTTACCGTTTATAAGTTTTGAAAAATATTGCTTTGTAATATTTGCAGTAGCATAAACTTCAGAATTTTTCATTCCTTTTTTGTTTATAAGCTGCTGCAAATAGCCTGCAAATGAATACTTATGTATTTTATTTAGCGACTCCTCTAAAGATTTAGGGTGCTTATGTGATTTAGGTGACTTATGTAATCCTGACGGAATTTCATAATATAATTCGTCATCATCGTCCTCACCTATATCCAAATAGCTTTTAGCTCTTCCATCATTATAATAGTAATGATTTCCGTCATCAAAGCTGTATGAATCATCAATTGTACTGCCGTCAATCCAATCTAAATCGTCTCTCGGAGCCAATTCGGCGCAGGCGCATATTGCTTCATAATCCACAAATCTTTTTACTTTTCTGAACAGACTTCCTGAGATATTAGAAGAACCCTCTCCAAATACCACAAGAAAAATTTCCATATCATAGTTTTTTAAGAATTCTGTAAAAGCCCTTACCGCCACCGCCATACCGATCTCTTTCGGAAATTTGTATGTACCTGTCGCAAGTAAAGGAAAAGCTATTGACTTACATCCGTTTTTTTCCGCCATATAAAGAGCTTTCATATAGCAATTGCCAAGTAATATCGTATCTTTTGTAAAAACACTTTCAGGCGGTCGTTCTCCGTACCAAATCCCTGTCCACACCGGACTGCTTACATGAATAATATATTTTGCATCAAGCTTAAAGGCAGGTGTGATACCCACCTCACCGGGCGGCATATACCCAAGCTTTTCTCTTGCTTTTAAAAGCTCATCTTTACCTGCCGCATTATATATGGCATACTCAACGCCTTCACCTATCTTTACATTCGGATTTACCGTATTTACAATTGCATCCGCCTTTACATTTGTTATATCATTTTTTATAATCTTAAAAGGCATAAATCACCTCGTCTAAATCATTCCCTTTTTCCTTATTTCCTCAAGCCACTTCGGAAACTCCTCCAAAAGTCTTGCATAAAGCTCTTCATTTGATACTTTCTTGAAATCATCCAGTGCAAAGAAACCGGCATTGTCAACATATCTTCCCGTCATAGTATTAAGCTTTTCAAGTATGCCGTAGTTTTGTCCGCCGACTCCTACAAATTGCCAAAAGATAGGCAGATGTGAAGCCTCCGTAATAATATTTTGTATTTCTTTCTTATGGTTGACTCCTCCGTCTGTAATAAACAGCACATATGCAGGTATCTTTGTGTTTTTATAGGCATCAACCACCATTTTAAGTACTGTCGGCTCATTATTCCTTCCGCCAAGCTCCATCATAAGATACTTCCAATCAGCCGGAACCGCCTCCATGTAGTTGTCAAGATTTACACTCTTCATTCTTCTGGCTGTAGTACCGTAATACCAGAAGTCAAGCTCACCGTCATCATCAAACTGTACCGCTAAAGGCAGTGTCTTGTTCACTATCTCCTGCACAGTTCCGTTTTTAAAACGCTGACTCATAGATCCCGATATATCCAAAACGAGCCCTACTCTTGCAACTGTGGTTTCAAGATTCTTTTTCTTCAGCTCAAATACAAGCGGCTTTACAAGGCTCACAAGATGAGGATCTTTTTCAAGCTTCTTTTCAAGCGATACTTTTTTGACCGCGACACCTTCAGAACCGGTGTTTGTAGCCTCAGGCTTCTTTATCTCTTTTGGAGTATCATCAGTATTTTCATCTTTTATCTCTTCTCCGCCGAAATGCTTCAAAAGTGCTGAAAGCCCGCCGTCAAATCCACCTGCCACAAAGCCGATTCTCCATGTATCTTTGCGATAGATTTCTATAACTATAACAGCCCTTTCATTTGAGAAGTCTTTTCCTGTAAGCTCCAAATCTATACTTTCTTTGCCTGCCTGATATACCTTTGTAGTAAGGCTTTGCATCTCCCCTACCGTCTGAGCGCCGTCTATACTCAGAGTAAAAATAAGTCTGTTTATTTTTTCAGGTAACTTTGAAAGCTTAAGTTTAAACCTAACACCGTTCCCTATATCTTCTAAGGATAACTCACCTTCAGGGCTTTGCCTTTGATTATAAAAAACCATATATCTGTCATCTGAGAGTTTCCCTGCCGGGTCCACTCCGAAACAGCAAAAATCATACTCCGCATTACCGCAAATCTGCATATCCACACAGATATCTTCATTCAAATTTACATACTTTTCAAGCTTATCTTTCCAACCTCTTATCATATCTCTTCTCCCTAAAATTTACCGATTAGTTCTGCTTCACATCCACTTTATATATCACTACATCACCATATTTTTTATAAATTTTTGTACTGCCCTCTTCATACATATATTTCACCACATCCGATGCTCTTTGTCTGTCCTTTAAATATTCCTTATCCACACAGATATACTTAATCTGTGCATAGTCAAGGTATCTTTTGAAGTGGTCAAGTGTCTTTACCACCGCAGGATTTCCGCCACTTCCCGTAATATCCGTATAAGTTCTGATATCAAGTCCCAGAGCGGACAGTGAATCGTCATCCGACAATAAAAGCGTTCTGGGATTGCCAAGTTCCTTCAAATCCTCATATGCGTCTGCAAACTCTTTTCTCTCTTTCAAGTCTCTGTCTAAAAACTTATTATGATGATTGTAGATTCCAAATGTACTTCCGTCAGTTACTGTCTTACTGAGTCCTCTTACTCCCGCCCAGTTTGTTAAACCGGTTATAAAAAATGCAAAAACTATACAGGGCAGCAGACCTCTAAAGAGATACTTTAGAGAATCTCTCTCAACCAAAAAGCAGGTTGCCGTTATTATCAGTGTGAAAAGCAGTATAAAATAATTGCCGTCTATCTGATTCAATATAAAAAGGCTTATTAAACTTACCAAGGCATCCGCCACCAATAAAACAGCGATGTATGCAAATATCTCCTTATTATTATTTTTCTTAAATAAAAATCTCACAAAGAGTATAACTGATACACCTGATAATACCGCTATAAGTACAGTCGGTGACGCAATATAGATATGCACTTCCTTAGTCGGAGCTATAAAAAGCTGAAACAACCTGTAAATCATATCCACGCTCTCTCCGGATGACATATTCATACCGCCGCTTTTATATATTCCGATTGTATAAGGATATTTCGTCTCTATTCCAAGCTTATACCAGACAGATGAATACACCGAAGTAATTATATGCCCTGTAAGCATATATGTCCTTGCGTATACAAATACTATGGCAAGCAAAGGAAATGCAAGCAGATATATAAAACTTATATCAAAACTTTTCTTATCCTTTACTCTCTCAGAATTATTTTTATTAAGTATATGCTCAAAAAATAAATAAATAAGATTTGCCGCTCCTATTCCGAAACTGAATAAAAGGCTTGTGGGCTTATATATAATACTTGCAAGCAATGCCGTCAGTGCAAATATGATATACAAATTTCTCCTGTTTTTGATATAAAGGCAGATATTCAGCACCGAAACAAGCTGCATAAGCAATGTTATCATATCCGTCTTTGCAGATATGCTCATATTCATAACGGCAGGTGTCACTGATACAAGTACAACTCCAAGCCATGCCTTATTTATACTTTCAGTGCATACCGATATTATCTCATATACACATATAAGCATCAGTATTGCACAAATATAATTGAAGCTCAGTACAAAACCGAAAGTTATTTTATTGTTCAAAGCCAGTGTAAGAATTTCAAGGCCCTTAGGGTACACATATACATCATTTACAGTGCCGAGTTTGTCATAGATTCCGGTATTTCCGATAAGTACCGACAAGCTCCTAAGCCCGTATCTTAATGAGTCATAGTCAAGTGCAATATTTATTCTGCCAAGTTGCAAAAGCAAAGCCGAAAGCATTATTGCAGTGCCTACACAGAAATAATTTTTACCCCTAAGCTTTACAAACTCTTCTTCAAATATAGAATCGGGCTTTATTTCTATAACTTTAAAAATTCTAAGCCAAAGATATAATACTATAGTGAGCGCTATAAGCAAAAGTGTATATACTCTCAGCACTTCTATTGAAGCTATATTTAAGGCAGACATTATACAAACAGAAATAATATAAAAAAGACTTCCGATAACAAAGCTGTTTAGCACCCTTGTTATATTGCTCTCCTCTTTATATTTTTTTCTTATAAACAGTAACAATATCTCTCCAAGCCATATCAGTGCCTTAACATATATAAAGACTATAATCAGAGCCGTGGCGGCCTGATGCAGGTGCAAATATGTTCCTGATATAAAGCTTACCGTAAAAATAATTATACCTTTTCTTTTTACCAATCTAAAAATCAGATAAAATCCTATAAAAAGCAAAAAATGCTCAATAAACAATTCTTTTGTTGCCGACTCTTCTATATATTCCAATATTTGAGTCTGATTAGCCAACAGCAAGTAACTGTATATACTTATTGCAGCCGAAATTATAAATAACAACACACATATAAGTCGCTTTTTTGTCATATGTATTCTCCGCCGGTTCCAAAATTTAATTCATACTCATATCTTACAAAACATCAAAGCACCATTATCAATGTTCCGGCTCCTATAAGTATACAACCGATCAGTGACTTAAAGGTAAAACTTTCATGCAAAAAAATGAATGCAAGTACAAGAGTTATAATTACACTGAGTTTATCAACAGGTACTACTTTTGACGCATCTCCTATCTGCAACGCTCTATAATAGCAAAGCCATGAAGCACCTGTAGAAAGCCCTGATAAAATAAGGAATATCCAACTCTTTTTTCCTATGTCAAATATATTGCTCTCAGTCTTTGTTATAAAAACCAATATCCATGCCATAAAAACCACAACAACCGTTCTTATTGCGGTTGCAAGATTTGAATTTACTCCGTCAATACCTACCTTTGCAAGTATTGATGAGAGTGCTGCAAATATCGCTGAAAAAAGCGCAAAAACAAACCACATAAAGGCTCCTTACTTTTCATGTACCAGTTTACCCGTCATATGATCAATATTTATCACATACATTTTTACTCTGCTGCCTGCTTTTTCAATTTCCTTTTCAATGGATTCTTCACTTGGATAAAATCCCTTTGCCAGCCTTCTCAACCTATCATAGATCTTTTCCACATCGTTCACTTCCTCTACATGTCCGAGACATACCACGCTTTTGAAGGTATTTGCCCAGTCTCCCTCTTCTATATGACCCTCATCTGTAGTTGTAAAACATACCTTATTATCCTTTTCCAAAAGATCGACCTTCAGTCCCTGAAGTGCGCCGTGAAAATATATTTTACCGTCAGTCTCATCAAAATATTGATTTATTGTAACGGCATATGGATATCCGTTCTCACCGTTCATAGCTATAACTCCTCTTGGCGCACTCTTTAATATTTCAACGCACTCATCTTCTGAAAGTTGCTGTTTGAATCTTCTCATTGCTCTAAATTCCATCTTATCTCCATTCTGTTTCAAACTATATAAGTCTTTAAAATAATTATATCATAGAATAATTCTTACTGAATACAATTTTAACGCAAAAAAGGCCTATGGTAAAACCCATAAGCCTGTAAGTTCTAATTTTCTTTCTTTTTTCCAAGATTCAGTGACACTATCAAAAGAAGTGCGCCCATAACCGTACCTACAATCAGTGCGATTATATACATAATCGGATTTGAAACTGCTCCTACCAATACTGCAAACATTCCGCCGTGAGGTGCTTTTGATTTACAATCAAATACCATGCTCAAAGCTCCTGCCACACCGCTTGATAAAAACAGAGGCGGTATAACCCTTAAAGGATTACTTGCCGCAAAAGGTATTGCCCCTTCCGTTATAAATGAAAATCCCATAACATAGTTTACAAAAGCGCTTCCTCTCTGTGCCTGTGACCAAATGTTTTTTGAAATTGTAGCGGAAAGTGCGATTGCAAGCGGAGGTACCATACCTCCCACCATAACAGCCGCCATTACATCACTGCCGGCCGTACCTGATGTAGTAACAAGAGCCGTTCCCGTGACATATGCCGCCTTATTTATAGGGCCTCCCATATCTATAGCCATCATGGATCCTACTATAAATCCTAATACAACCTTTTCACCGCCGCTCATACTTTCAATAAATTTTTGGAATGCCGTCATAATAAACGCCATAGGTGCATTCACTACGAACAACATCAACACTCCCATTATAAGTGAGCCGAGTACAGGGAATAAAAATATCGGCTTGATACCGTCCATTGAACGTGGAATCCACGAAAATGTATATCTGAGTACGATTATAATGCCTCCTGCCAAGAATCCGGCCACCAGTGCGCCTAAAAATCCTGAAGGTGTGTAGCTTAACCATGCTTCACTCTTTAGACCTAGTATACTAGGGTCTGCAAGTATACCGCCTACCATACCTACAATAAATCCCGGTCTGTCCGCAATACTTCTTCCTATGAAACCTGCAAGTATCGGCAGCATCATACTGAATGACAACTTACCGAGTACAAACAAAAGCTCGGCAAACTTATTATAGCTCGGGTCTTCAGGGTTAAATGAATTGATGCCCCAGAAAAATGATAAGGCTATAAGTATTCCGCCTGCCACAACAAACGGAAGCATATTGCTGACACCGTCCATCAAGTACTTGTAGATTTTTCTTCCTACGCTCTCGCCGTCATCACCTTCGCTGCTGCCCTCATCGCCCTTATGATGATATATGCTTGCCTTGCCGTCAAGTATTGTCTGTATAAGTTCCTTAGGCTTATTGATACCGTCGGCAACCTTTGTAAACAGTGTAGGATGTCCGTCAAATCTTGCAATCTCTACCTTTTTATCAGCTGCTACTATAATACCCTCGGCTCTGTCAATATCTTCCTTTGTAAGCTTGTTTTCAACACCGATCTGTCCGTTGGTCTCAACCTTTACATCAAGTCCCATCTCTTTTGCGGCTTCCTTTATCTTCTCGGCAGCCATAAATGTATGCGCAATACCTGTAGGACAGGCTGTAACGGCTACAATATATTTTCTTTTCTCATCAGACTTGGTGCTTTCTTCTTCAGGCTCTTTTTTTGGCTCCTCAGTCGATTTTACAAAGTCCTCAAATATACTCTGTACCTCTTCCTTTGTAGTTGCTTTGTCAAGTCTGCCCTTCACATCCGGATTCATAAGTGCCGTAGAAAGTGTGGACAGCGCCTTAAGATGCTCGTCCGCTCCGTTTGCAGGAGCACAGATCATAAATATATGTTTTGCAGGCTGAGAGTCAAAGCTCTCCCAATCCACACCATCATCACTTTTTGCATATATAATCATTGCTTTCTCAAAGCAACTTGCCTTGGCATGCGGTATGGCTATTCCGTCTCCTACACCTGTTGTGGAGAGTTTTTCTCTCTCCAAAAGTGCATTTAAAAACTCATCCTTTGTAGTAATAACCCTTTTTCCCACGAGCATATCGGTCAGTTTGTTCAAAGCATCCTTTTTATCTGTAGCTTTGAACCCGAACTGAATCAAATCAAATCTGATCAACTCTGTTAAAGTCATATAACCTCCTTTACAGATCACATTTATCTACTTTTATTTGTACCAATAATTCATCAATAAGCTCTTTTTTTCCTACACCTGCGGAAAATGATGTCGCTCCTCCTGCCGCCGATGCATACTGTAAGCTCAGCTTATAGTCTTTGGTCTCATCATACTTTGCTACAAACATCGCAAGCATACTGTCACCTGCAGCTATTGTTGAAACCACCTTTCCCTTTGCAATATTTGCACTGAAAACTTCGCCTTCACCTGTAAAGAGTATTGCTCCCTTACTTCCTCTTGAAACCAAGACATTTAAAGCGCCCATTTCCTGAAGCTTTCTTGCATACTTTGCAATATCTTCAACAGTATCTATATTTACACCAAACATCTCTCCAAGTTCAAACTCGTTAGGCTTTACTACAAAAGGTTTGTATTTAAGAGTATTCAGTACCATATCCTTATTACTGTCAACTATGAGCTTGGCGCCTTTTTCTCTTACTTTCTTTGCTATATTTACAAAGTCGTCAGCTTCCATTCCCGGTATAATGTTTCCCGATAAAAATACACAGTCCTCACTTGAAAGTCCGTCTAAAGTTTTAAAGAAATCATCTATATTTTTCTTATTTACGCTGCTGCTCTGTGAATTTATCTCAGTCTCGGTTTCTGTGGTAAGCTTTATATTGATTCTTGTAAATCCGTCCGTTTCAACAAAGTCTGAATCTATTTGCTGCTTCTTTAATTCCTCTTTGATGTAATACCCTGTAAATCCGGCAATAAAGCCAAGTGCTTTGCTCTTTTTACCGATATTTTTTAACAACAGAGAAATGTTTATTCCCTTGCCTCCCACGACATATTTCGACTCACCGGTCCTGTTGAGCTTACCAAGTTCAAAATTTTCAACCTTTGTAAGCATATCAATAGCCGGATTCAATGTAATTGTATAGTACATATAAAACCTCCATGACTATATACAGTAAATACCTTACTTGTTGGTACATTATAACATACTTATTATACATTGTGTAAAATAAAAAAGAATACACTTTCATTTAAAATTTAACTCCATATATGATATATTTATTCTATACAACGAAATCATGGAGGTCTTTATTTTATGATCAGTATGAGGCTTATTCGTCTGTTGAAAGGCTCCGGTAAACATATATTATGCGGAGTTCTGATGCAATGGGTATCACTCATTATGCAAATATCTATTGTATTTAACATTACCGATCGCATACGAATGATTACAATAAACCGACTGTCAAAAAAGGAAATTATCATAGATGCTCTTTTTATAATCGGTTATATTTTGGTACGGGCATTATGTGATTATGCCTACACAACCCAAAACTTTTATGCAGGTGCCAATGTAAAAAAGGTATTGCGAAATCTTATTTACGAAAAAATACTCCGTCTCGGCCCTTCATACAAAGAACAGATTCACACATCTGAAATAGTTCAAATGGCAGGTGAAGGCGTAGAACAGCTTGAAGTGTATTTCAGCAAATATCTTGGACAATTATTATATTCTTTGATTGCTCCGATAACTCTATTCTTTGTTATAATGAAGATTAATATTAAAGTCGCCACTGTTATGCTTATTGCAGTTTTTCTGATTCCTATAGTAATTATGCTTGTAATAACGATTTCAAAAAAACTTCTAAGTCGTTATTTTGATATATATTACGGTCTTGGAGACAGTTTCCTTGAAAAGCTTAACGGTATGACAACGCTTAAGATTTATCAGGCCGATAAGAAAGCTGCTGATGATATGGACAAAGAGTCTGAAAAGTTTAGAAAAATAACTATGAAGGTTTTAATGATGCAACTTAACAGTACTCTCATTATGGATTTCATAGCATATGGCGGTGCAGCTGCAGGAATTATCAGCGCTTTATCGCAGTTTTACAATGCCCGAGCCCGAATTACTATGTCGGATACGTTTATTGTTTTATTCTTAGCCGCAGAGTTCTTCCTTCCTATGAGAACACTTGGAAGCTTCTTCCATATAGGAATGAACGGCATGAAAGCAAGTGATCGTATATTCGCATTCCTTGACCTTCCTGAACAAAAAAGAGGTAATAAAGAGATAACAGATAATGATGTGAAAATATCACTAAAGAATCTTTCTTTTTCATATGATTCAAGTAAGACCATATTGAAAGGAATAAATCTAACTGTTGAGCCGAAGTCTTTTGTTTCTATAGTAGGTGTATCAGGTTCAGGTAAATCTACCATAGCAAACATACTTATGGGAAGACATTCAAACTACGGCGGAAGTATTAAGATAAATCATGATGAACATATTGAACTTACAAATAAAACAATACTCTCTCATTTTACTTTAGTAGGACATAGCAGTTGGATATTCGCAGGTACAGTAAGAGAAAATCTTTTGATGGGTGACCCGAATGCTACAGAGGAAAAAATGAATGAGGCACTTAAGAAGGTCAATCTTCTTGACTTTATAAACTCTCAAAAAGGACTTGATACATGCCTGACTTCAAATGCGGGCAACCTTTCAGGAGGACAAAAGCAGAGGCTCTCGCTTGCAAGGGCTCTTCTTCATGATACACCTGTATATATTTTTGATGAAGCAACATCAAATATTGATGCAGACAGTGAAGAGACAATAATGAATGTAATACATGAGTTATCAAAAACAAAAACCGTTATACTTATATCACACAGACTGGCCAATGTAGTTGACAGTGATGAAATATTTATGCTTGAAAACGGAAGCATTATCGAATCCGGATGTCACGATGAACTGATGAACAATGAAGGTCCTTATGAAAAGCTGTTTACAGAGCAAATGAATCTTGAGAACTTCTCAAAGAAAAAGGAGGCAATAGGATAATGGAAAAAAACACAAGAAGATCCGGACTGTCAATTATGAAGAGTTTGATTGTTTTGATAAAGCCGTTAACAGGCATTATGTTACTTGGAATTTTACTTGGAGTACTTAGATTTTTATGCGCTATCTTCCTTACAGTTGCAGGAGGTTATTGTATAATATACGGCATTTATAAATTCATTCACGGCGGCTTTTCAGTAGGTTATGATGCTTCAGGAGTACTTATGACGGCACTTATAGTATTCGCCGTGGCAGGAGCTGTTTTCCACTACGGTGAACAATATTGCAACCACTATATTGCATTCCGTATTCTTGCGATCATAAGACACAAGGTTTTTGCGGCACTTAGAAAGCTCTGTCCCGCAAAACTTGAGAACAAAGAAAAAGGAAATCTGATTACTGTAATCACCTGCGATATAGAACTGTTGGAGGTATTTTTTGCACATACCGTATCGCCTATAGCAATAGCATTTATAACATCCGTTATAATGGTTGTATTCATGTGGTACCAACATCCTCTTGCAGCTGTATTCTCAATATTTGCCTATATCTCTGTAGGAGTAATTCTTCCGATTTGGAACCGTCGACGTAGTGCCGATAGCGGTAGGAATTATAGAAACAATTTGGGCGAGCTTGATAACTTCATTATCAACAGTACCTATGGAATTGATGAAATACTTCAATATAATCAAGGGTCGGTGCGATTGGATGAGATGGATGAAAGATTGCAAAACCTATATTACACTCAGGAAGATCTAAGTGTATTTGAAGGTTCTCAAAAAGCGGTCACCAATCTTGTTATTCATTTTTTTTCTTGGGGAATGTTCTTTTTTATGCTCATATTGTATATGAACAAAATATCCGGTTTTCTTCAACTTATCCTTGCAACATTGGCTATGATCAGCTCATTCGGTCCTACCGCAGCACTGTCTTCTCTCTCAAACAATCTTAGTCAAACTCTGGCAAGTGGTGAACGTGTATTATCATTGCTTGAGGAAGAACCTACTGTAGAAGAAGTATCAGGTAAAGAAACTACATCCTTTGAAGGTGCAGATGTTGATAATGTAAACTTCTCATATGGTGAAGAGAATATACTTGAAAATGTCTCACTGGATATCAAAAAAGGTAAAGTGCTTGGAATACACGGTGTAAGCGGATCCGGTAAATCCACCTTGTTGAAGCTTTTAATGAGATTTTGGGACGTAAATACAGGTGAAGTTCATATTTCAGGTAAGAATATTAAAAATGCTAACACCGAGGATCTTCGTGAAATGACAGGATATGTTACTCAGGAAACTGTGATGTTTCAGGGAACTATTGCAGATAATATAAGAGTTGCAAAGCAAAATTCAACTCTTGAAGAGATTCAAACTGCAGCTAAAAAAGCAAGTATACATGATTTTATATCAAGTCTTCCAAACGGCTATGACACCAATGTCTGTGAGCTGGGTGATTCACTATCAGACGGTGAGAAGCAGCGTATAGGGCTTGCCAGAGCCTTCCTGCATGACGGTGACTTCCTGCTTTTGGATGAGCCTACAAGCAATCTTGATGTACTGAATGAGGGTATTATCTTAAAGTCACTCTCAGAGGAAAGCGCAGGAAAGACTATCGTACTGGTTTCACATAGAAAATCTACAATGTCTCTTGCAGATGAGACATATGAGATGGCTAAAGGCAGATTCTCATAATATTATAAAGCACATAGCAGAATTTTTTAAGCTATGTGCTTTATATTTTATTTCCTTGACTTATAAAATTCCTTATACTTAGGATCGTCATATTCAAAGTATCTGTAACTTACAGCCTTTATCTTTACTAGTTTCTGCCATATTTCAAAAGCCTTATCAAGCTCACCGCTTTCATATGCATACTTTCCCTTCATATGCTCCAATTCTTCATCAAAATTATGTAGATTATCATTATTTTCAGTCATTCTGTCAAGCCATATTTTGGCATTTACCAAATCATTATTTTCAATAGCTTTATTAAAGAAAGATTTGGCATACCCATAGCCCTGATTCCACTTGGCTCCGGACTCCGGGAATGCACTCCAGCCTTTATCCGCAATTTCAAATCCCTCTTTTAAATTGCCTTCGTTGATTTTAGTTACTGCATCCTTACCGTATTCGATAACACTTGCATATCTTTCTGCATCCAACAGCATATCTTACTCCTCCACCGGTGCTTTCAGTTCATCCAAATTCAACCAACCTTCACCATCTTTTACAACCTCTTCAGCCTCCTGCAACTTCATCAAAAGCTTTTTCTCTGCATGATCACGCTCATAATCTTCAATATCCATAACTACAAAACCTCCTATGCCCTTCTTAGTCAAATATACGAGTTCTCCCTTATGACAATTTTTCAAGACTTCATTACTTATAACTTTACCACCGAAGCCAACCTCTTTCCGCATAAGATACCGAATATACAGCATACAACACTTAATACAATATATAATCCGCCTGATGTATATTGCTTATTGTCAAGCAAATTAAACGCTTCAAGTGAAAATGTAGAAAATGTAGTGAATCCGCCACATACACCCGTCTTCCAAAACAATACTATATTTTCTGATATATTGTCTTTGTTACTTGTAAACCCGACAATAAAACCGATCAATATCGCACCTGCTATATTTGTAATAAGTGTAAGTATCGGAAATCCTGTTTTAACCGGTATAAGACTTATCGCATATCTTGCCATTGCTCCTATAGCTCCACCAAGTGCCACAAATAAAAAACTCATAATTCCTCCTTTATTTAAAAGACCCGCCACCTCTATATGTATTTACAGTGCAGGTGAATTTCTTCCCACATTTCGGACATTTTATCACATGGTAAATTATATCATCAATCCAATATCCGTCTTTTATATGTTCCCCTAATTTACAGTTTCCTTCTATCACTATAAACCCCTTATTTTCAACCAATTCTTTAATATACTCTATGGTTTCTCCATATAGTTTGGGCGAGGAAAAGTATTCTATCTCTTTAATATCTGAACAATAATCACACATATTTTTACCACCCATAATCATTCCGTTCCTATAAGTCAGTATATCTTTCCAAGTCCGTTAAATATTGCTTAAGTGCTTTTAGCATTTTTGCAAGCTCTACACAATCTATTTTGCCCATCTCTATTACAGCATACTTTTTCTTATTCTCGTCAAAATCCGGATATCTGGTTTTATTGTTGAGTGCCGAAAATTTGATATCTTTTAGCACCTTTATAAGCAGCTGCTCTCTCAACCTTTCCTCAACCATAGTATTTCCCTTGCCGTATATCTGCACCAATATCTCAATTGACTTATCAAGTGAATGCCCGATAGTCTTTTTTATCATTTCCTTATAATAAGCATTTGTTACATCCACAATCTGAGCAACTTTTGCTTTGATTTGTTTTTCCATAGCCTGCACATAAAAGTACGCAGCCTGATTATAAAGCTCCCTGCTCTCAAGTATAACCGCAGATTTTTCATCCTGCATAGCCGTTTTAAGATACTCATGTGCCACTTCCAAAGAATCCTTCAAAAATTTCCGATTACCTAAATACATATATTCTCCTAACTTCTTATAATTTTATACTTAACTCTTACTGCAAAGCAAGCTTTCTATCATAACCAAAACCATATTTTGTGGTTTTATTTCAAACTCGTTTGATACTATACGCTTATTGAAGTATTTAACCGAATTATCATGATTAAGGAATTTATTTATACAAAGATACTGTTCAATTTCATCAAGTATAAATGCACTTTGTTTTAAATCCAAATCGCTAAAACCGTTTGCATAATGAACGCTTTTCATAATTCTTTTCAACTTTGTCTTCGGGTATTCTTCTTTGAGTGTATCTCTCAGTAAAATAACTAATTCGTCAAATGTTTGACTGTCCTTTGCACTTACACCTGTAATAATATTTTCATTGCCTAAATGTTCAATCAGTTTTATCATTTGTTGTTTCAAATCCATAAGTTTATTTTCACTCATTAAAACCTCCCCCAGGTAGGATTTATCTTTATTAATATTTACTTTAATTACTAAACATGATTATAATATAAGTCGATAAGTTAATTCAAGTTTGGAAAAAGTGGGGGATCAATAATGTTTGATAATATTGACTTCAAAAGTTTTTGGAATGAAAGTGAGTATATAAATAAAGTCTGTACCGGAGAGAATTTAACAGATGAGATGGTGCAAGAAGCTGAAAAAAGACTGGGCGTTAAGTTACCGAAATCATATATAGAGCTTATGAAAACACAAAACGGTGGTAAACCCAATAAAAATGTTTGGTTTGATGAAAAGAATAGGTACCGTGTTGATTTAGAGGAATTCTACAGTATATCTGAAAAAAAGGAAGATTCCATATTTGGAAAATTCGGAAACGAGTTTTGGTATGATGAATTGGATTATCCAAGAAATGTAGGTGTTATTATTGCCGATACAATCTCAGGTGGACATGAAATGATATATTTAGACTACAGAGATTGTGGCAAAGACGGAGAACCGAAGGTATCAATATGTATACAAGAAGATGATTTCGAGATAATTGTACTTGCAGATAACTTTGAAGAATTTATATTGGGGCTTAGAGCCTTAGAAGAAATTAAGTAAAATTTTCAAAAAGCCGGCAGAATTCAAACTCTGTCGGCTTAATTAAATGATAACATTTAATCCTTTTCAAATGACTGTTTTAATTCAGCCAACTCTTTTAGCTTTCTCTCAAATACTGATTCACCCATTCCTTTCCCGGTAGCAATCTCATAATAAGTATTAAATTCAGGATGATTATTTTCTTTTACAACAGCTAAAAGCTCTGCAAAATATCCCCAGACATTATTATAATCTTTTGTTGAACTATAATCTTCTCTTTTAGGCTTCCACTGCAGCTTTATAAAGAATTTATTCAGTATTTTGCTCCAAGTTTCTACATCGTCATCATAACAAAAGAACTTTGTTTCAAACAAACTGCCAAATCTCCTGTCCCAAAATTTTACATTGTCAGGCAAATACCAGGTATCACGAGGATTGCGGCATATCAATTCTATCATTATCATTTCAAGTATTGAAGCCGGCTTCCCACCGACACAGCTATAACTTCCGGCAACTGAAGTTTGCGCACCTTCCACTTTTAACTCTTCATAAACTGTACTGCTATCAAGTAATACTAAAGCAATTTTAGCTCTATCTCCAAATGCTTTACCTTCGCTTAATAATTTGTACTTATCAAATTCGTTCATTTAGCCTCCTTACTTTTATTGGAAAAGGGTATCCTAACCGTAATTATTCTTCAATCTTCAGTCCATTTTCACTCATTAAAACCTCCCCACCCGGTAGGATTTATCTTTATTAATATTTACTTTAATTACTAAACATGATTATAATATAACTAAGTAAGCTAATTCAAGTTTTGAAAAGAGTCTGTACCGGAGAGAATTTAACAGATAATCATCTACTCCTGTGTTGCCATTCTATTCTTTATTTCAATTTTATACAAAATAATTACCAATATTACAGACAAAATATCGGCAACGGGTTGTGCCCACAAAAGTCCTTTTATCCCCACTACAGTCTGTAAAATAAATACTGCAGGAATATAAATCAAGCCCTGTCTGCTCATATTGATGATAAATGCAGAAGTTGATGCTCCCATAGCCTGTAGGGCATTTGACAATACATAAAATATACCGAATAAAAAACTTGTAGTAAGTAAAATTCTTGAAAATTCCACACCATAATTAAATGCTTCCGATTCCGACAAAAACATACCTACTATCTGATTATTAAATATATAACAGATGATTGTCATAAATGCACTGAGCCCAAATCCCATAATCACAGAAAAACGTAGCGAATCCTTATATCTCTTCAGATTTTTAGCTCCTATACAATACCCAAGCAGAGGCTGTATTCCCTGTCCGAAACCAATGCAAATCATACCTGTAATCATTGTAACTTTCATGGCAACACCTACTCCTGCAACTGCCATATCACCATATTTTGCCATTTGACTGTTCAGCACAATACTTGATAAACTCATCAAAACATCTCCGAGTGCCGCCGGTATACCTATTGCAAGAACACCTTTTAAGATATTATCTTTAACAGAAAAATCCTTCAGGCTGATACTAAGCATGGACTTACCGAATTTAAAATACCCTACATAGTAAGCCGCACTGATAAGATTACTTAAGGCTGTTGCAATGGCTGCACCGGCAACATTCCACCCGAAACCTAATATCAGAATCGGATCAAGTATTACATTTAACAAGTTTCCTGCCAACTGCCCGAACATTGCCATACCGGCTTTTCCCTCAGTACGTATAATATTTGCATAGCAATTGGATATAAGTACAAAAGGTCCTGCTGCTGTAACAATGGACAAATACTCTCTTGCATATTTTATTGTATCTTCACTTGCTCCAAGCATTTTTAAAATAGTATCCATAAAAGCAAATATCACAATCACCATAACAATTCCGACTATGACACAGCTCCACATACAAAAAGAACAAACCTTCTTGGCATACTCCTTTCGTCCCTCACCCATAGCACGTGAAATCACACTTGTACCGCCTATTCCAAACACGGTTCCCACAGCCATGAAAAGCAAAAATACGGGAGTAACAAGAGAAACTGCCGCAATCATCAATGCATCATTTGTCATTCCTATGAAAAATGTATCTGCAAGATTATAAATCAATACCATCATCATAGCCACCATAGCAGGAATTGTATTTTTCAATACAGCTTGACTAACGGGTGCACTCTTAAAAATCTCCAAAGAATCAGTTTGTTTATCCTTCATATAATCCTCCTTTTTTAATAGCAAGCTATTATTATGTTCAAAAACTTTGCATGCTTTCGCATGCCGTATTTCATTCAAAAGATTTTCTCACCTTTAAAAGCAATTTGTTAAACTCGGTTATTTCATCATCACTAAGGCCTTTCAGAAGTAATTCTTCTGCGGCTTTCATATGTTTATAGCCTTCTTTACATTTATCTTCTCCTTTTTTTGTAAGATGAGCTTTTCTTATTCGCTTATCTTCAGAGTCGTCCAAAAAATCTACCAGACCCTTTTGCTCCAAGCGATTCAGTATACCTACCATTGTAGGCTGTGATACTCCGAACTCTTTCTCAAGTTCTTTAAATGTTGCGGTTTTCCCTTCCTTTTCACCAAGTATTGAAAGAACTCCGGACTGAGATACTGTCAGCTTCTCTTCTCTGAGAACATTATTGGCATTCTTTTCCATAATATCATGAATCTGTTTTATCAATACCCCACATGAACACTCCTTTAACATATACCCTCCTTATTCGCTGTTATACATATGCTACCGTAAGAGTCTTCTTGCAGTGATATGTATATTATTAGTCTGTATCACAACTGCATGTATAATAGCACGCTATTATTATATTGTCAATAGCGTGCTATTATTATTTATTAAAGACTATTTTAACCTCAGCTCCTGCATTTACTCCTGTATAATTTTTCAAATACAAGTTGCCGTTATTTGCCGAGACAATATTCTTCACTGCCCATAAGCCTAAACCATGTTTGTAAGACTTATCTTTTACTTTGCCTGAAACAAATTTTTCTGTAAGTAAAGGTAATAAGTCTTTATCAAAACCTGTTCCTTCATCTCTGACTGTCAAAATAAATTCTTCAGGTTCATCTTTAAACTCTACCGTTATTTTAGAACCTTTTTTAGAATATTCAACCGCATTAGTAACTATATTTTGCAGAGCTGCAGCTATTTCCTCTTTATCCAACTTAATATTACTACATTCACTTTTTATTACCTCTAAATTCAAACCGTTTAACCTACATATCCCGGACATTATCTCAATCCAATATAAAATCACTTCATTACTTACAACATCTTTTTTCCCTTCCATCGTATACGAAAATTTTTTCAATTTATCAATATACTTTTCCAGCCTGTCAATACCGTTTGAAATATCTGCAAATCTTTCAGATGATAAATCACTATGCTCTTCTTTTAATAATTCTAAATTACCTTTAATCAGTGTTATCGGTGTTCTTATGTCGTGGGTAAGTTGTTCCACCAACTCTTTTTGCTTAACTTGCATATCCCATTGCTCACCAAGAGATTTTTTTAGATTTTCAGCCAGTACATCAATCGAAACCAGTACTCCATCTATTTCTTTATACTTAGAATACTCTCTCTCATAATCCAAATCCATCCGACTGATATTATCATTAGCCATAGCAATTTTGTAGATTTCCCTTTTTAATATATTTGATGAGCGAATGAGAAGCAAAGCAAATCCCAAAAACCAAATCGTCAGTATCAAAACAATATAACCACACTCAAAATTTTCAAAGAGTTTATAAAGCTTTTTATTGGCAAATATAACATTAACTCTGTATCTTATTACCAGTTGTCTGTTTCCCCTAGTATAAGCCTTAAAAATATTCGATCCTATAATTTCACCACTGATGGCCCTTCCGTTTTTTATGGCTTCCTGTACTAAATCATCATACTTTTTATCAATGGTATTTTCTATTATTTTCCCATCTTTCAAATATAAAAAATCATAATAAAATTGTATTTCATCCGGTGTCCAATCTTTTGTTTGAAAACCTGCTTCCACTTTTTCCGACTGAATGTCAGCATAGTTAGCCGGATATACTACTCCGGTATTTAATAATACATTTAATCCGACATAAAACAGCACAATGATAAATAAAGTATATACCAACTCTATAATTGCATATTTGCTGATTAAATATCTTAAACTTTTTTTATTTCCCACTGATAACCAACTCCCCAAACTGTTTTTATCGGATTTATACAATATGGCTCAAATTTACTTCTTATTAATTTGATTCTTTCGGTAATCGTTGTAGAACTGTCTCCTTCCTTATCATAACCATAAATTTCCGTATAAATTTTTTCTTTCGAAAATACTTGATTTTTATTTTTTAATAAGAACTCACAAATTTCATATTCGCTATTTGTAAAACTTATCTCTACATTATCAAAATAAATTTTTTTCGAAAGCAAATCACAAGATATCGGATAATCTATAAGTTTTGAATGTTTTTCTCTATTTTCTCTTCTGATATGTGCTGCTACCCTTGCTCTAATTTCAGCAAGAGAAAACGGTTTTGTCACATAATCATCTGCCCCTAGTGCAAATCCTTCAACTTTATCTTTTTCAAAATCTTTCGCTGTAAGTAAAATAATAGGAATGTCTATCATATTTCTGTATTTAGTCAAAAATTCAAAACCCGACATTTCTTCCATCATTATATCAAGAATAATCAAGCCATATTTATATAAATCGCTTGGCCGGATTTTCAGTGCCGAATCACAAACAACAACATTATATTCTTTCTCAAAGGTTAGCTTTAATAATTTCAGCAAATCTTTGTCGTCATCTATTATGAGAAGATTCATACCCTTTATTCCTCCATTTTACTTATTCCGTCCCACCTATTATACCAAAATGAAAATATTCCCACACTTACAATTGAGAGCAAAAAAGATATAAAAAGGTAAAAAATAACAGTATCTACATTGAAGAGTCCACTGACATATCCATATATAAGTTTTATCGGATAAACAAACGGGAAGTAATACCATATACCGGTTCCTAAATCCGTTGTGCCTAAAAGAACTGCAGCCAAGGTACAAATAACACCTGCCAAAATAGAGCCTGTATAATTGAATTTTAAACTTAAAAATTGATAAGCAGATACCATACTAATCAATCCCACAGACCCGATCATAGCATAAACTGCCAAATCCAATATTTGAATATTTATTCCATAAAAGTGTAAAAACAATATAAACGGTAAGATCGCTATCCCTTCAATAGTCATTAATAAAATAAAGATAAAGATAAATCTTACAAAAAACAATTTTTTTCGACAAATTCCTATTCTCAAATCATTAGCATAGTTCCCGGCTTTTTTATCGCTTTCATATAACATGGGAATTAAAAAGCTGACAGAAAAGCTTGCTAAAATCGTATACGCTCCAAAAAAGTAGGCAAGTTCTTCTCCTTTTAAACCTGTTGCACTTAAAAGATATACAATAAAAAGGCCGGTAAAAATTAAAGGACACAAGATAATTACCATTCCGGCCGGTGTTCTTTTGGTTCTCATCCGGTAAGAATTTAAAATATTAAGCATGACCTTTTCCTCTTTCCATCACTAAATTTATAGCTGTTATTAGAATGTACACCATGACACTTAACACTAATCCGACATATACTGCGTTCATAGATGTTAAAGGCGATGATTTATCCAAAAAAGTGCCGTTAGGATGAACCTCAATAATCGGACATAGTATCCTTAAATTGTAATCCCAAGGGAAAAATTTCCAATACGAGGTTATAGCAATAATTGCCGACGGAAAGGTAAATATAAAATTAATTAAAATCACCAAAAACCTTTTATGAAATAATTTGTAAATAAAAAAAGATAAAGCAACTACCGGCAAACTTCCAATAAATAAACAACAAGTGGCTAATAATATGATTTTTAGACTAATCTCCTCATGTAATAAAAATCTACCTATTAAATAAATTCCTGTCGATGACAATATCAAAACAGTAAATAATTCAAAAATAACTATTCCGTTCTTGGCAATTAACATCTTTTCCGGGAGTCTATTCAATCTTTGAAACAAGGCAATATGCTCTTCTTTCTCTTTACCGGCAATATTAACTACAAGCAGACTTAACACAATAGGTAAAATCAGAACAGGATACCAATTAAATGCTGTAGCCATTAAATAACTTCTTCCTACAGGACTTTGCCCCATAATACTGACCATAAAAAGATTAAATAGTACAAAAATAACAGGTAATATATATTTTAGTGTAGAATTGGCAGCTCTTTTTTCCTTAATCCATTCCACTTTCAGCATCTCAATCATCATTCATCACATCCTTTCTGATAATTTCCATAAATAAATCTTCCAACTTAGACGAATCGGTATTTTGCCCTTCATAACTTAAACGTCCTTTATTTAGGATACCTATTTTATCCGCAATCTGTCCTACTTCACTCAAAATATGACTTGATAATATTATTGTAATGCCTTGACCCGAAAGCATTTTTATCAGTTCTCTTAATTCTTGTATTCCCACAGGATCTAACCCGTTTGTAGGTTCGTCAAGAATCAGTAATGACGGGCTGTTAATCAGTGCCATTGCAATACCCAGTCTTTGTTTCATACCTAGGGAGAACTCTTTTGCCAACTTTTTGCCGGTATTCGTCAATGAAACCATGCTAAGTACTTCATAAATTTTCTTTCTGTCAATATTCAGTAAAGTTGTAATAACCACTAAATTCTCATAAGCCGTTAAATTCGGATAAATAGCAGGATGTTCAATAATCGCCCCAATCTTCTTTACATCATCTGCATCTAACAGATGATTTTCAAACATCACTTCACCCAAGCTTTTTGGAATCGCTCTTGTGATAATTTTCAATAATGTCGATTTTCCGGCACCGTTAGGCCCCAACAGACCATATACCGTACCTTTTTCCACTTGAATTGAAACATTATTCAGTGCAATCCCATTTTTATATTTTTTTGTCAGTCCTTTCGTTTCCAATATAATACTCATTTGATTAACCTCCATCATTTTCATGGTATTGTTATAGCCGATAAAAATAACTGAATTATAACAGACAAAAATTTTATAGATTTGTTGGGATATATTTCGTTAAGATAGGCACATAAAAAAGCACATAGCTTAAAGATTTTAAGTCTTAAAGTTATGTGCTTTTGCTCTACATTCCCACTTGTTAAATGATTTGTCCTGTAAAAACTATATCATACCACTATAATTTCAACAGATTCATTACAAGTTTTACCATCACATCTTTTTCTTCCGGTTTTTATTCAGCAATCATCAATGTGGTTGCCACTAAAGTTCCATCACTTAGCCTCTTCTCTCCATCCAAGAACAAGGCATTGTTCTTGTCTAAAAATTCCAGGAATAATGATGCGGTAATTCTTTTACAGCCATCTACATATGGGTGCTCTTTTATCATAAAATACAATAGATTCGCCGCTTTCTCTTCCAAAGATTGATACACATCCTGCTCAAATACACTCCGGTAAACAGCTGCAATAATTCCTTCTACATTGCCGGACTCTTTTTCTACACCAAATACATCTGTTTCAAAAGAATCTTTCATCTGACAAACCATCTTAACACAATCTTCATAGGTGATGCGGTATACCGGAGTACTTCCCTCCGGCTTACTTAATGCCTGATGGTCATATTGATCCAAAAGAATCAATGCATCCGTGTATTCATTCACAGCTCTGAGCACATCTTTTTCCTCTATATTAAGTGCATCTGCAATCATCCTTGACTGGATATCAACTGTTTTCTTAAGCGCTTGAAGACGCTTTTCATTGATTGCATAGCCTTTCAAAATATACTCTTTAAGAACATTATTTGCCCATTTTCTGAAAGCTATACCTCTTTTTGAATTAACTCGATATCCGACAGACAAAATCATATCCAAATTATAAATTTTAGGTTTCCTTCCACCTGTACTTCTGTCGGAAAAACCGACAGAAGTCTCATCCAGTTCTCCTGAAGCAATAATATTTGAAATATGTTCGCTTACTGTAGCGTGTTTAACATCAAACAATACTTCCATTTGTTTTTGTGTCAGCCAAACGGTCTCCAGTTCAAGATTGATTTGAACTTCTATATTAATATCGCCATCTGTAAATAATACAATATCATTCTTCATCTTTTAGTTACCCTCCACGAATATTTCCCGATAACATTTCTACTATAGATTTTACTTTACTTTTCATATTCAGTCCATCTTTTAGTCCTGGTCTGTAGAGAAACTCTTCAAAACTCTTTAACTTTATCATCCATTTAAACTTCCTCCAAAGCTTTAAATTAACACTCAAACCACATATAAAAAGTGAGCTGAAAATCAACCACCCTAACACTTGACATCGAACCATAAAAAAGCACATAATTAAGAGAGTATACTCTTAACTGTGTGCTTTATTTGACGCTTAAGCAGTCGTTGAAATTGTGTGTAATCTATAGCCTACAGTGATGAGGAATAAATGAACTGAACTTCTGTATCCATCTACCCAATAAAGGTAACAAGCCTATTCTATATATCATCAAACTACAATAACAATTTTACCATTTGTCCTATGTTTATCCAAATCAATCAGAGCTTCTCTGATATTTTCAAATTTATAGCTGTTACCGATAAGTGGCTTTAGATGTTGATTATCTATAAATGCAAATATATCTTTCAAATCTTTTGCAGTCGGGTAATTCGAATGAAATCCTGTCAAATATGCCCCATTTGGTATCTGTGTGATAGGATAGAATTCAGGTATTGCAAACCCGCCAAGCACTCCCGTCTGACATACAATTCCACCATTTGTAAGACAACTTAAGCTGTCAACTACAGTACGACCACCAATCAGCTCAAGTACTTTTGTCACTCCACTTACCTTATTTCTTATACTGCCATCCGACAAATCACCTTTATCAAGAATACACTCATCAGCACCTGCATCTTTTAGCAGTTGAAGTTTTGATGACCTATGTGTTGTCGCTACAACCTTGCAACCCAATGCTTTGGCAATCTGAATTGACGCATACCCAAGTGCACAGCTACCGCCTCTAACCAAAAGTTTATCATCGGACTCCAGCCTTAGTCCCTCAAACAGTGACCCCCATGCTGTATAATATGTCTCCGGCACTGCTGCCATCTCTTCCCAACTAAGTCTTGTTTCTATTGTAAATACATGACTGACAGGAAGTAGTGCATATTCTGCATAACTTCCATCAAAACTTCTTCCCATTCCGCCCATAAGGGAAGCTACTTTCTGTCCTTTTGGCAATCCTGAATCTGAAGGGTCCTCAATAAATCCGACACATTCAATTCCCGGAATAACAGGCTTTTTTATATAATCTCTTTCTATTTCATATTCCCTAAGAATCTGTTCAGAATGATTCAGACCGAAAGCCATTATCTTTACAAGAACCCATCCGGATTTAACCTTCGGTATTGGAACCTCCTTAAGAAATATATCCTCTGCCTTTGTAGGCTTATCAATTACAACTGCTCTCATATTTGCTCATATACCTAATCAAATTTATTAGAAAGATCCCAGTGATGATTTCCAAGTTCTTTTACAAATATTGCAAAATCAGACTTACATTCAGTCAGATAGTATGCAATAACATGGGATCTGTTATTTCCAAACTGTGATGTGAGGACCTCGCTATTTTCAAAACATCTGTTTATAATGTCCTCATCATATACAAAATTTACTTTTCCTGTTACTGTCAGGTAACTCATTGTTTCCTGATCTCCGATGCAAAGTGTAATATATGGATACGCCTGCATCTCCTTATATGAGGTATAAAAGTCTAATGTATCAAAATACAACACTCCATCTTCCTCGAATTTATATTCAATCGGTCTGATTTTTGGTTTGCCGTCCAGACCAAGTGTTGTTGCATATTGCATAGGCCAGTAATTCAGTAGTGAAGTAACTGTGCCGATACCGTCTTCATAATCAAGTGACTGTAAATATCTCATTGTATTTTTTGTCTTTTTTTTCGATATCATTGTCTTACAATAATTCTCCGGTCAAATCATTCTTTTCTTTCCAACACTGAGGATCTGCCGCATAAAATGAACCGTTTGTGCCCTCTGCTACAGCAGGGCATCCCCTACACCATGCAAGAAGCTCACATTTACTGCATTTACTGAACTTATCATATTCTCGATAGTTATCCAGTGAACTGACCCATACCTTTGCCAGTCGATCCTTAAACACATCACCAACCTTGCTCTGTGCAACTCGTCGGCAAGCATATATATCACCTGTCGGTAAAATTGTAATATGGCAGTTTCCACAATTACATCCGTTGTAAATCATTCCCTCCTGTGCATACTCGGGAATTTTAAATTCTCCGATCTCATACTGATATAGCGTCCACAAATGATCTTTACGATTAAAATATGTATTACAGTCTTGAGCCTCATAGTATTTAAATTTAGCATCAATAGCTGACAAGCTTTCCCTATACTCTTGTGCAGTCATAGATGCATCCAAATCTCCACCACTTGGAACATATCTTGAGAATGAGAAAATATTAACTCCTGTATTTACAACAGCATCTATAATATCGGGAACCTCATTGCGATTTGTTTTAGAAACTGTAGTCATAATAACACTTCGAATACCTGCCTTATTAAGGCATCCTATTTTCTCAAGTGTACAGTCATAGGATCCGGGCTTTCTAAACCAATCATGAGTTTCTCTAATACCGTCAATAGACATCTGATATTTTTCACATCCATACTCTTTCAACTTCTTACATACATCATCGTTTAGATGAAAGGGATTTCCCATAATTGTAAACTTGACATTATTTTCTCTAAAGAACTCTAAAAGCTTCCAAAAATCAGGATGGAGAATCGGATCACCGCCTATTAAGTAAAAATAAGGTGTACGACCATATGTCTCACAAAAGTCCAAACAATTATTAAATGTATCTTGCATTTCCTGCCATGACATAGACTTTAGACAATTATAATTGCCTCCGGAAAAAATATAGCAGTGCTTACATCTTTGATCACATTCATCTGTTATATGCCACTGAAATGAAAAATATGGCTTCATGATTTCTCCTCCATCCCTTTACTGTTGCTAATACTTACTTGTCAGAAGCTCCACATGCTGTTCCACACGCTGAAGGCTTATCGGCTGCTCCACATGCTGCTTGTGCTTCTGAAGGCTTATCGGCCGCTCCACATGCTGCTTGTGCTTCTGTTTTATTGTCAGATGCTCCACACGCTGTTCCACATGCTGACTGTGCATTTACTTCCTTCTCATTCCATCCAAATAAATTATTTAATGACATTTTCATTTCCTTTCTGCAGCCTTGCTGCAATGCTTTTTTTGTTTGCAATATAATATTAACAACAATATACTTCTCTGTGAAATGAATATATGTTATTATTTATAACTAATAGGAATAAATGTAAATAGAGGTTTAACCAATGAATATAGATCAATTAGAATGTTTTATCAGTCTTGCCAATACACTAAATTACATGAAGACATCAGAGACACTTGGACTGACACAGCCGGCTGTCACAAAACAGATTCAAGCCCTTGAAAATGAGCTTGAATGTAAACTCTTTAATAGAACCACAAGGTCGGTAACTTTGACTAATGTAGGTGCCGCCTTTTTATCAGATGCCAATATCATGATTGACACATATTATCATTCTATGGATCGTATAAAAAGCTTTCAAAGAAAAGCAAGCCACTCACTTAGAATCGGATATATGGACCCTCATACTATAAATATTATCAGTCAAATTCTTAAGTCTGTACTGTTATCTCATCCAAATGTTATTCCTGAGTTTAGAAATAATCAGACAGATGCCAACTTAAGCCATCTGGTAAACAATCAGCTTGACCTTATTATAGGTATGAAGGATGCGAAATTTAAAGATGCGGATATAGCTTTCACACATTTGCGTGATGAATATTTTTTTGTTGTAATGAAAAATGATCTCCCCTTAGCTAAAGTATTAAAAGACTCCGGTAAAACTTCTGTTACAACAAGGGATTTATGGAATATGCATCAAATTATTTCAATTCCTCCATATCTCTTAAAAAACTTTTTTTCAAGAGGACACCGTATTCTTCCTGTAAATGATAATGTAGACAATGCAATTTGCTCTGATTCAAACGAAGCTTATGGGCTTCTTTTAGCAGGCTTTGGCTATGCCTACATCCCTGAACATGAGATTATTGAGCATCCTGATTTGAAAGTTTTTGCATGGGAAGAATCTCCTCATGCTCCATTCGGTATCTACAGTAAGGCGTCTGTACTTAAAGACAAAACATCCCCTGAATTTACCTTTATTCATAATGCAAAAGAAACCTTATAGTATCGTTATAACCGATAAAAATTTTTTCTCCACTTTTACACTCTATCCACTGCACCAACCGAACAAACCGTTAAGCAGTTACCACAATGCAGACAATGCTTATTCTCAATTACATAGGGTATGGTCTCTTGGTTAATGCAATCTTGTGGACAAACTTCCACACACTTACCACATCCGATACAATCATCCGTAATAAAATAGCCTTTCATTTCATCTTTTTCAGCTCCAAAAGAAAAATTTGCTCTCTCTATCGGTTTTTTAGATAAGTCAAACCATTCTCCTGTACCTTCATAAATTTGAAATACTGTCAGGGCTTTTCTTGATTCAGCAGTTGGATATATTTGATACATATATTGATTCTTTTCAAATAATCCAGGGATTTTTTCATATCCAAGTTCTCTAACTTTTCCTCTTACAGATACCGCCACTCGTGACATTGTATCCTCACCTTTCATCGCTGTAAATGCAAGAAATCTCCTGTCCGATAATCTATCATATAAGTTTTTACCTTTTGCGGTCAAAAAATATAAACTTGAATCATCTGCATCCATCATATCAATAGCCGCTGTAACCGGAAGACCTTCGCTATCTACAGTAGCAACTATGACTGTATGAATTTCATCTACTATATATTTCAAATAATTCTTCGCTTCCATCATAATTTTCCTGTACCCCTTGCTACGTTATATTGTAATATCAAAAGTTACATTAGAACTTTCCATTCTGATTTTTCCAAGTCGTTTTGTCAGCTATGGTTTCCATAACATCCCAGTGTTCTGCAATTTTCCCATTTTCCACACGGAACAAATCATAGAATGATGTTGCTACACCCCCAAATGTTCCTTCGCTTACTGCAAGTGCATAATCTCCATCAGCCAATACAAAATAAGTCTTATTATATATCATCTGTATTCCCTGTTTTGCCAACGCTTCAAGTGCAGCACCAAGCCCTGAAAGTCCGTCAGCAATTGCTGTATTGTGCTGAATATAATTATCTCCATCAAAGTATGAAGTGAGCCTATCAGGATTTTCTCCACGAAGGACATCTCCTACAAATCCCTCTACAACCTTTCTTGTATCTTCCTTATCCACATCTTTCTTCTCTAAGTTGCCGTCAATCTGTGTATGTCCTGACGGATTAGGTTCCGTTTTTGTAGCCAGATTGTCCCAGTGTTCTGCAATCTTTCCTTCTGAGTCAAATCTGAAAATATCAAATGCTACCTGCTCTCCTGCTCCTGCAAAATTATATATCGTCTGTAAGAATACCTTATCGCCATCTTCAAATGCACGAACATTATTAACAGTTGTTTTAACCGGGGCAGAAGCAAGAAATTCCACAGCACCTACAAAGGCATCTCTTCCTGTTCCATAAGCAAGATTATGTTGAATATAACCCTCTGCAAGAAGTTCCCTTGCCTTCATTGTATCTCCTGATGCAAATGTGCTAATAAGTGCCAATGCTTTCTCTTTGTTTGCCATGATAATTTCCTCCTGAATTTGATCTATTGTATTGATGTAACCTTTATTATTTCATCTTGTGAACTTATATTATCACTGTATAGATGTAATGTCAATAGTTACATCTATTTTTTTTACGATATACTTGAAAATTGTAAGGAAATGAAATCAAACTATAAGAATAACGAAATTACAAAAGAAGTATTGAAAAGTGAACTATCCCGACAGTATGAAAAGATTGTATTCCCTTTGAATAAAATAATGTAAGGTTCTACAGAGGTGGTATCAGAGCAAAAGTTTCTTTCGGTATAAATAAGCACAGAAAAAGCACATATCTGAAAGATTATAAGTCTTAAAGTTATGTGCCTTGTTTTATACCATTCAATGATTTATACAACCCGGGATTTATTTAATAATTCTTTTCAAATACTTCGCATAACATAGGGGCTTGTTCATAAAAATTTTTGCCGAGCGATTTATATTCTTCACAAAAGAATTTGTCGTGAACCTCTTTCCAATAGCGATAGCTTCTGTCACCTTTACCTTCATGCCATGCATGTTCCGGTGTAATTAAGTTATAAGGCATGATATATACTACCTTTGTTTGAGTAATACACACAGGCTCTCCCGAGCCGTTGGGAATAATATTATATTCTCCCACCTGTGGAATATGCTCTTCGGCTTCATATAGTTCATATGCTAGTCTATTTTCTTCTCAAATCTAAACATCCCATCTCTAAATTGTGAATCGATTTCTTCATCCATACTTTCCTTTTCGTTAGGATCGGGATGATGCTTATTAAAAAACTCTACAATGTGAAATCCACATCTGTTAACATAAAAATGAATATTGCGTTGTTCAAAATATGGGGTTACCGTCTCCCAAATTTTTACTTTAGGATACATTTTTTCAATCTCACGCCATGCCGCATATCCAATTCCCCTACCGTGAACATTTGGAGCAACAAACAGCAAATCCAATTCACCTTTTTCACCCTTAACATTTATTACAATTCCACCGACTTTTTTATTATTGTAAATGATACGATAAGCCTTTCCGTCGGCAATAGAGCGTTCAATTGTCTTTCTTGAAATAATTTGTCCATCTTCTTCGAAGTGGTTATCTCTAAGACCAAACTCCACCATTGCACCATAATTGAATGCTTCCTGATTATCTAATATAAATTGCTCCCTATCATCTGATTTTAACTGTTCAAGAATAACATCACTCATAAGTCATCCTCCAAAACTTCTAATTTGTACTAAAACCACTCTTAAATCTCCACAAATCCTTGTATTTAAATAGTTTGTGGCATTATATTATTTACTCCACCTATTTTAATTGTATTTTTTAACGATATTTTTCTATTTTGTTCCCACACTATATTATACTAATTTTGATTACTGACGTACATATTCCAGTATAAAAATATAATAAGTAATGTTGTTCTTTATATTTTATGGCATCAGTTTATGAATAATAAATTGTAAAATAATTTTATTCAATAGTATTAATACCTAAAGCATAATCACCTTTCCTCAATCCTACAATTCTCAATTGCATACTCCAAAAATACACCAATAAGTTCATTACGGCTATGCCCCGTCTGTGTAGAAATATTATCAAGTTTTGAAACTATTTCTTCTTTAATGCGAATAGAGAATGTCCTATATCCATCGTCACCTTTTGCTCGTTTGGGTTTTATAATCAAATCTTTATTTGCCATATATAACCACCTCCTAAACATAGTCTATGTTTGAAAGGATGTTAAATATATGTTATAGTTTATGTTATAATTTATGTTTAATTCTGTGATGAGGTGATAGTATGATACTAAAGTAATAAAATTATGAAATAGTAAAAAAGGTCATGTGAGTAAATCTCTTACTAATAACGATGCAGAATTTACCGCATGGAAATTGGTAAATGCACCGGCTAATATTGTCGAATATAGTGCTGATGAATAAAATGAAAGTTTTTAAGTTTAAAAGAAGGAGTTACTTTATGGAGAAGCATAGTGGTAAAATAATAGAATACTGTTGTTTCTCGGTGTATTCGTATATCTACAATACCACGATTATAGTCGTGGTGCATTCAAAATTGGGACTGTTACGGGTGGATTATTAATGGCTTCAGCAGTATATTTAATCTCATCACTCTTTGGGATACTGTTAAATCTTTCAGGTAACTATCTGATAGCTATTTTATGTACAGGTTCCTTTGCATTATTCTTAGCTTTTAAGCTTGATGAAATCATTGCTAAAGTTTCTTGGCTCAATGAAAATATTGTTGCTACAGTGCTTATAATCGTTTCAATACTTTGTATTGTTAAGGATTTCTTTATTCTCAAGCCTAAACGAGTTAGCAATACTACCATCCCGGATGATTCTATAAAAGTCGGTATATCTTTATGTGAAACCGCCCCTAACAAAGCTATGCGAGATAGTATAAAGTCTGACTCTCAATCAGTATTTAATCTTTCAAATATGCTTGAAGAGCAATGGGGCCGTAAACCCGCTTATGAAGAAGTTATGGACTATATAGACCATTTAGTTATTCCGGAAAATGAAGAATACCAATAATATATTTAGAGATTTTGAATACAGGCGCTATGTTATTGAACTATTAATATATTTAAACAATAAGTCGTTGATTTTGATCTGATATCAAAAATCAACGACTTTCTTTTCTCAATGTGAATGGCTGTTTCTTATTTCTTCTATGATCTGCTTTCGCCTTGAGTTTAAAAGTTTTTTATTTCACACTATTTACAAAAAAGCCTCCCCATAAAATGATGGAAGGCTTTCTATTATTTAAATTTGTTAATCTAATTTAAATCACTTTGAAAAATTGCAATTGACGGATAATGATTCAGCTCCTCAAGGTTAGTATCTAAAGGAACACTGTAAACCATAAAATATCTTTCGGGATATTTCGCCTCAAATTCCTCAATTTTCTTTACGACAAGCTCCTTGTTTTCAGATACAAACATTACCGAAACCACACCTACTTTTTCTTCTGTATTCTCATTTTCTGACTTATCAACATAACCTGACAAAATTATTTTCAAAGAATCTTTACCATTCAACCCTTCTTTAATTAATTTTTCATCTGTCATCTTTTTCTTCCTTTACTCCAGCTCAATCGTTCCCGGTGGCTTGCTGGTGATATCATAGAGTACCCTGTTTACATGGTCTACCTCATTGATAATCCTGTTGGTCACCTTTTCAAGTACTTCCCAAGGGAGTCTTGCAGCCTCTGCTGTCATAAAGTCTATTGTCTTAACTGCACGAAGTGCTATGGCATAGTCATAAGTTCTGTAATCACCCATTACTCCTACGCTTCTCATATTTGTAAGAGCTGCAAAGTACTGGTTGATTTCCTGTGAAAGTCCTGCCTTATCTATCTCCTCACGGTATATAGCGTCTGCATCCTGAACTATCTTTACCTTCTCGGCTGTAACTTCACCGATAATTCTGATTCCGAGTCCCGGTCCCGGGAACGGCTGACGGTATACAAGATGCTTCGGTATACCAAGCTCAAGTCCCGCCTTTCTTACCTCATCCTTGAAAAGATCTCTAAGCGGCTCTATAATTTCCTTGAAATCAACATAGTCGGGAAGTCCTCCTACATTGTGATGTGACTTGATTACTACACTCTCTCCACCAAGTCCTGATTCTACAACATCAGGGTAAATTGTTCCCTGTACTAAGAAATCTACCTTACCGATTTTTTTCGCCTCTTCTTCAAAGACTCTGATAAATTCCTCACCTATTATCTTACGCTTCTTTTCAGGCTCGCTTACACCAGCAAGTTTTGAGTAGAATCTTTCCGCCGCATTTACTCTGATGAAGTTCAGCTTATAATTGCCGTTCGGTCCGAATACAGCCTCAACCTCATCACCTTCATTTTTTCTGAGAAGTCCATGGTCTACAAATACACAAGTAAGATTTTCACCTACCGCCTTGCTGAGCATTACTGCCGCAACTGATGAGTCAACACCGCCTGAAAGCGCACAAAGCACCTTACCGTTGCCTACCTTTTCTTTGATTGCCTTTATACTGTTTTCCACAAATGCATCCATTTTCCAGTTACATTCACATTTGCAGACATTTTTTATAAAGTTTCCAAGCATTACAGAACCGTATTCTGAATGTAAAACCTCAGGATGGAACTGTATTCCGTAGAGATTCTTTGCCGTATTCTCATATGCAGCTACAGGGCAATCATCACTATGTGATGTAATCTCAAATCCTTCGCCAATTTTACTTATATAGTCTGTATGGCTCATCCATACAATGCTTTCCTTAGGCACATTCTCAAACAATGCACTGTCAGCCTTATCAACTGTAAGCTTTATTTTACCGTACTCTCTTACACTTGCTCTCTCTACCTTTCCGCCAAGCAGATGCTGCATAAGCTGTGCACCGTAGCATAGTCCAAGTACAGGAACTCCAAGTTCAAAAAGCTCCTTTGAATATGTGGCCGAATCAGGCAGATAGCAACTGTCCGGTCCTCCTGTAAGTATGATTCCCTTCGGATTTTTCTTCTTGATATCTTCTAAAGGGGTTTTATATGAATAGATCTCACAATATACATTGTTCTCTCTTACTCTTCTTGCAACTAATTGATTGTATTGGCCTCCAAAGTCCAAAACAATTATAAGCTCCTGCTTTAATTCCATCTGTATCTCCTATACTTGATAAAATAATTTTACTTACAATAATATATCCTAAATAGTAAAAAAACGCAATTATTAAGTTGTCTTTAATGCTTATCCTTTGCAACGCTTGTTGATATTATAAAAGCTCTCATATTCTTATTTTCATCAATTCGTATATAGGCATAATACTCATTCCAGAATATAGAATCACTGTTGGTACGCCATGATATTCCATATACCGAATCCGTAGGATCGGATTCATCCGGTATCATCCAAAGTTTCTTTTTAAAAAGCTTTTTTAAATCATCTGTATAAAATGTACCCAACAAACTCAAATCACCAAGCTTGACATCTATATCCGAACTTTTAAGTGCATCTTTACAGTCCTTATCCATATAGAAATTCACTACCTTGGCATCCTTTATATCCACATCTTTATCAAGACTTCCGTACAAATCTATTGCACCTATAAGTGTATCATCTTTTGCCAATAAATATTGTGCTCCCCTTAAGGTCTCTCCTGTACTTCTATATCCTTTTTCTACATTAATATCCTGATTTTCGTCATATTTGGTATACGAGCCGCTTGTCAGCATTTCACTGTATTCATATGTATTCTCATCATTCATTATATATATGTCAAAGCCTTTATCCAAGAGGTCTGAAACACTTGTTTTACTCATTGTTACTTTCATATTTCCAATAGTCATTACAGGAGGCTTTACCGGCACGCCTATAAGAATATACCAAAAGCATAAATAAACAAATAATAAAGCCATCCCCGAAAGAGTAAGTATAACGTTGGTCTTACGTCCGCTTGCATTTATAAGTGCTCTGACAGGTATAGCTACAATCATACCTCCAAGGGACGCAAAAGCCGGTCCGACAAAACTCATCAGCTTTATTACTGTAAGAAATACTATAGCTATAACCAAAATATGAAAAAACAAGTCACTGATTTTCATTTTGCCGCTACCGCTTTTAGAACTTTTCTCTCCGCTTATACCATACTCGGAACTTTTGTTAAGCCTGTTCATCAACCAAAGAAGTATAGCAACATACCAAAATCCCAGAAATACCATTAACCCTATAAATATTAATCTGACGCTCATACTTATCCCTTCCCTTACTGCATTTATATAATATTATTCTACCATATTTTATATAAAATTTTTTTAATTTTTGCAAAAAAGCATTCACAAGTTCTTTTTGATGTGTTATCATAACACAAATTTTTCTTTTCTGAGGAAAAAAGGAAGATTAGCGCCGGGGCTTCGGATAAACCCAAGCTGACGAGGTAAACAGTTATCGAAATATTCGGCGGATGCTGTTTCGGAGTAGTGTATCGTAAGAGGAAGACAAAAAGCGAAATCAAGATCGTAACAAAAGCTTTCTTCGCACAATAAACAATCAAATAGGAGAAAATACAATGTGCGGTATTGTCGGTTTTGTTGGGCAGGGGAGTACAAAGGGTATTCTACTGTCCGGTCTTTCGCGTCTTGAATACAGAGGTTATGATTCTGCGGGAATAGCCCTTTATTCAAGACCTTTCACTGTGGTGAAAGCTGTAGGTAAATTAAAAGAGTTGAAAAATAAGGTAGCAGCTTCCAAAGAATGTGAACTTCCCTGCTCTATGGGTATCGGTCACACACGCTGGGCAACTCATGGTAAGGCCGATGAAAAAAATGCCCATCCACATCTGTCAATGCATAAGGAAGTGGTGTTGGTACATAACGGTATTATTGAAAACTTTGCAGATTTAAAGAACTTTTTACAAGAAAAAGGCTACAGTTTCTATTCAGACACAGATACTGAAGTGGCTGTAAATCTGATTGAGTATTTTTACCTAAAGGAAAAGAATGTCTTAAAAGCACTCCTCGCAGTACAAAAGGAGTTGAAAGGTTCTTACGCCTTTGCAATTATGTTCAAGGATGATGCTGATACACTTTATGCCATGAGAAAGGACAGTCCTTTGGTTGTAGGAAAGGGAGAAAACGGATTCTATCCGGCTTCAGATGTCTCAGCCTTTCTTGATTATACCAAGGAGTTCTATAAATTAGAAAATAAAGAAATTTTAAGCATTACAAAAAATGAAATACATATATACAACAAAAACGGAGAAGAGGTAAAGCGTTCCTCCACTATTGCAGAGCTTGACAGCAGTATGATTCATAAAGGAGAATATCTTCACTTTATGGAAAAGGAAATCTTTGAGCAGCCACAGGCTGTACAGGATACTCTGCTTTATGCCTGCAATCAGGACAATGATCAATTTTCCTATGAAGCATTCTCAATGAGCGAAAAGGATTTCCGAGATATTACAAGAATCAGGGTCATTGCATGCGGCTCCGCCTACCACGCAGGCTATGTATTAAAGTCCGTTTGTGAAAGGTTGGCAAGAGTTCCGGTACAGGTAGAGCTTGCAAGTGAGTTTCGCTACAATCACCCTATATTAGAAGACGGAGAAATTGTAATCGGTATCAGCCAGTCGGGAGAGACTGCGGATACTTTAGCCGCAATAAAGGAAGCCAAAAAATTGGGGGCTAAAACCCTTTCCATAGTAAATGTAAACGGCTCAGCCATTGCCGGTGAATCCGACTTTGTCTTTTATACACAGGCAGGACCTGAAATTGCGGTAGCCACCACCAAGGCCTATAGCTGCCAGCTTGTTGCCGGCTATATTTTCTCACTGCTGTTAGCTAAAGCAAAGGAAAAAATTAATGACGCAGAAGTCCGTATTCTCAAAGATGAGCTTTTCAGCCTTCCCGGTAAGATTCAACAATGTCTTTCACTTGACAGTGACACCCTGCCTATGGCAAAAAAACTGAAGGATAATAAAAATATTTTCTTTCTTGGAAGAGGTCTTGACTGGGCAGTCTCCATGGAAGGAGCTTTGAAGCTTAAAGAAATCAGCTATATTCACTGTGAAAGCTACAGCAGCGGTGAGTTAAAGCACGGTACCATCAGCTTAATAGAAAAGGACAGTCCTGTGATTGCTCTTCTTTCTCAAGAGGAGCTTGCCGCAAAGAGCATTTCAAATATTCACGAGGTAAAAAGCCGTGGTGCCAACTGCTTTGCTTTCACCATGGAGGATATTTCAGTAGAGGAAGACGACTTTGAACAAATACTTAGCGTCCCGAAGACCCAACCTCTCTTTGCAGGAAGTCTTTTGGTAGTTCCATTACAATTTCTATCCTATCAGGTAAGTCTCCTAAAGGGCTTAGACCCTGACAAGCCGAGAAACTTGGCAAAGTCAGTTACGGTGGAATAAAAAAATTTTTTTAAATAATGGAAGTCCAATACTTTGACATTTTTACCACCATGCCAAAATCAAGGATTCCTTGCTGCCGGTATTATCTCTGGCTGTCTATCGGAAATTAACGATAAATCAAATATAAGGACAGCTTTAGGTAGTATGTCTATGACTGCATGCACCTTATTAAATGACTATGAATAAAACATTAATATCCATCTCTATAAGCCTTTTACTGATTTCATATCTGTAAATGGTTTTTCAACCCTGACTGTAACCACCAACGTTTCGTCAGGGTTAGACTTTCTTAACTTCCTAACTGCTCCAACTATTCTTTTTGCATCAGAAATATAGCTTATTACTACTTCTATCTTTATTGAATTCGTTGTCAATTTTTCTTCTATTTATCGCATTTTTGCGACAAGTTCATAATAAATCTTTTTGCATTTTTTGTTAATATTATTTTTTCGTCAAATGCGATTTTTCACTTCTTATACATCTAAATGTTGCATATTTGCAAATAAATTTGTATAATTACACCATCCTAATAAAAGGAGTTTTTAAGATGACGATAGGTGAAAGAATAAAGCAAAGACGAAAAGAACTTGGATTATCGGTCGATGAAGTGGCTGATAAACTTGGTAAAAATAGAGCAACTGTATACAGATATGAGAGTAACAATATTGAGAATTTTCCGGTAGGCACACTTGAGCCTATAGCCAAAATATTAGAAACAACTCCTTCTAAGCTTATGGGATGGAATAGTAATGATGATTTGCCAAATGGTAAATCTGAATCAATTAGCATACCAAAAGGCGTAAAAATTCCCGTCCTTGGTGATGTAGCAGTCGGTATACCCATAGAAGATATTATTGATTATGAGGAGATAGACGAAAACCTTGCAAGACGAGGAGATTTCTTCGGGTTTCGTATAAAAGGTAATTCAATGTCTCCAAGGATTCAGTCCGGGGATGTTGTAATCGTAAGAGTTCAGTCAGATGTAGACTCGGGAGATATTGTAATCGCTAAGGTAAATGGTGATGATCCCTGTTGCAAAAGGCTCCAAAAACATGATGACGGCATAAGCCTTATATCTTTAAACCCTGACTATGAACCTATGTTTTTTAGCAAGAAAGATATAATTAATTTACCGGTAAATATCATAGGTAAAGTAGTAGAGCTTAGAGGGAAGTTTTAAAAAGTCAAGGTTAGAGAAGTATAAGATGCAATACTCTATTTCTTGTCTTATGATATCAAATATGATACTATTGATAATAAAGGGGTACAAATGAGCACTATTGAAAAAAGAATCGAAAAATTTTACAGAAAACCTATTCCTAACGACATAACATTTGATGATGTTGAGGCTCTTGCTTTGTATTTTGGTTGTAAAATTGCTACCGGTGGTAAACATAGTAAAAAAATCGTACACATTCCTTCCGGTACAGTTATACCAATTCCAATACATGGTAAGACAATAGGTGAAGCGTATGTAAAACAATTAAAACTTTTATTTGATAGCATATGCATGGAGGAGGAAAACAAATGAAATATCCATTTAAAGTATATCAAATGCAGGTGGACAACCATATATTTTGGGTAGCAGAAAGTAAATCTCTAAAGGGATGTGTTGGACAGGGAGACTCATGTGAAATAGCAATCTCTGAATTGGAACAAAATGAAATAGAGTGGTTAGAAACTGCCATGGAATTCAATATCCCTATACCAAACAAAGAATACATAACAGAAAAGACTTATAGCGGTAAAGTTTCGCTTAGAATATCTCCCATTACACATGAAGAAGCTTCTAATTTAGCCGCTGAATTGGGAATAAGTCTTAACCAGTATATAAATGATGCTATTTTAACATATAACAATAAAGTACATGTGCAGAGCAACAAACCTAAGAACGATACTATAACTTCCAACGTAATTCCGATAGGTAAAAAGAAAGATAGTTTAAAATTCAATATGGAGCTTAAGGAGAATTAGATGGAGAAATTAGTTATCACACAATTAAAAACAACCAAGGTTTCTATAGTTAATATAGAAGAAGCCTACGATGTTGCATTAAACGTTGAAATAAATAGAAGTACACATAAAATAACTTCTGATGACAAGTTTAGTTATTTTTATGGCGAGTATACAGTCAATATAGTAAGATCTGATGAGACCAATGACAACCGTACATTCTCACTTGAATATAATGTTTCCGCAAATTTTTATACCCATGATCCTTCAATGGATATAAAAGATGTAACTGATTTAATCACAGTTTCAATAGCTCCTCACTTAAGAGCAGGGATAGCTTCTCTCATGGGAGCCTGTGGTTTGCAACCGATTTTAATACCTGAACTTTTTGAAGCACCACAACAACAATAATTAAAAAGCCACCTGTTTTCCCAGATGGCAAAACATACTATTGCAAGCTGTTGCTCACTACGATATGCCCTCAACAGGCTATGTTGTACCATAATAGCAGCCGTTTTTGAAATGGCTGTTATTTTTGTACTCAATTTTAGAAAGTAAACATTATAAGATTACCCAACTCTTTCGGATAGGTATATAAGATATAATGATAATTCTTATGACTTAAAGACTGATACAATTACATTTAAAGAAGTATATGACAAGTGGTCCGATAAGCACTTTGAAACAATGAAGAATGCAAATAGCTATAATGCTGCATACTCTATATGTTCTGCATTATATAATATGACTTTTAAAAATATTAAGCTTAGCCATCTGCAGGCCGTAGTGGATTAAGCTTGAAGCAATCAATAAGATATAAATAAGATTTGAGGATAATATGGATAAGACTAAATATAAAAATACTCATAGAGATAATCACTATGACAGGCTGGAGCTGGCAGTACCTAAAGGGATGAAACAAATGATAAAATCTATGGCAAATACTAAGGGAATGTCTGTAAATTCTTACTTGATAGACCTTATAAGAAAGGATCAGGAAGGAATGTTTGATACTATGCAGATAGCGGAAAAGAATAGAGAAAAAATATCCGGCATTACCGGAAATATGCATGACGGCTATGATGTGATATTTAATGACGGCCATCTTATACACTGCCGGACTAAAAAGGATGTCAGAAGTGCTATTATTTCATATCTTACGGAAGATTGCAAAAGTCTTACGGAAGATATCTAAATTCTTGTTACTAGTATGTTACTATCTTGTTACTAGTAAGCAAAATCAGATAGAATTTCAACAAAGAAAAACCCTGTATATCCAAGGTTTTTCTTGAATATACAGGGTATAATTTTGTCTGTTTATTATCTCTTTGAGAACTGTGGTGCTCTTCTCGCTGACTTAAGACCGTATTTCTTACGCTCTTTCATTCTTGGATCTCTTGTAAGGAATCCTGCCTTCTTTAAAGTAGGTCTGTACTCCTCATCTGCGTGAAGAAGTGCTCTTGAAATACCGTGTCTGATAGCTCCTGCCTGTCCTGTGAAACCACCACCGCAAACATTTACAAGCACATCAAACTTATTTACATTGTCTGTAGCCACTAAAGGCTGACGAACAACAACCTTCAATGTTTCAAGACCGAAATACTCATCAATATCTCTTTTATTTATTGTTATCTTACCTGTTCCAGGTACAAGATATACTCTGGCGATAGAACTTTTTCTTCTACCTGTTCCGTAAAACTTATCGTTAGTCATACCATTCTCCTTCTTAAAGATTATTAGCCTTTAATTTCCATTACTACCGGCTTCTGTGCCTGATGTCCGTGATTCTCTCCTGCATAGACATGAAGCTTTCTGTACATATCTCTGCCGAGCGGTCCCTTAGGAAGCATGCCCTTGATGGCAAGCTCTACAACTCTCTCAGGCTTCTTTGCAAGAAGCTCACGAAGTGTTGTCTCTCTCATACCACCTACATACTCTGAATGGTTGTAATAAATCTTCTGATCTAACTTTTTACCTGTAACCTTTACCTCTGCTGCGTTGATTACGATAACATAATCTCCACAATCAGCATGTGGTGTAAACTCCGGTTTGTTCTTTCCTCTTAATACACTTGCAACTTCTGAAGCAAGTCGTCCCAATGTAGCTCCCTTTGCATCGACAACATACCATTTTCTGTCGATCTTATCCGGATTAGCCATAAAAGTTTTCATTGACTGACCTCCATTAATCTTTTAACTTCGCTTTATATGGATAAATGCTCTCCGGGGCATTGGAATAAGCATCAATCTCTAATGTCACAATTAGTAATTATATTGATTTTTCAGTTGTTTGTCAATACCTCTATTTAATCAATTTTAGCCTTATTTTGCCTGTTGCGATTTTTAATTTCATTTCCCCTCATACTTTATAAGGCTGTCTACATTGTACTTCGAAAGCTTTTCCCTTCCCTTAAGTCCTTCAAGCTCCATTACAAATACAATCTTTACTATCTCACCGCCAAGGCTCTCCACAAGCTTTGCAATCGCCTCCGTTGTGCCGCCTGTAGCTATCAAATCGTCAACTATTACCACCTTGTCGCCGGGCTTTATGGCATCCTTATGGATTTCAATGGTTGCCTTGCCGTACTCAAGGTCATAGTCGATACTTACAGTCTCACATGGAAGCTTTCCCTTTTTTCTGACAGGGATAAACGCCTTATGCTCGGCATAGGCTACCGGCACGCCGAAGATAAAGCCTCTTGACTCCGGACCCACTATCATATTGTAGTCAAGTCCCTGCAGCTTTCCTCTAAGTTCATCAATACTTAGGCAAAGTCCGTCAGGGTCCTGCAGTATGGTGGTCACATCTCTGAATATAATTCCCGGCTCAGGAAAGTCAGGTATACTTCTTACATATTCTTTCAATTCCTTCATTTTTACACACCGAAGCAGCCCAAAAAACCTTGGGCCGCCCTTTCCAAAATATAAATTTGCAGACTGCTGCAAATAATTATTACTTATAAATAGGATACTTATCCATAAGTTTTGTAACTTCAGTTCTTATCTCATCAGCCTTTGTATCAAAATCATATGCAGCCATTTTGATAAGTCTTGCTACAGTCTTCATATCCTCTTCCACAAGTCCTCGACTTGTAACTGCAGGTGTACCTATTCTTACACCGCTTGTAGTGAACGGACTCTGCGGATCGTTCGGTACTGTATTCTTGTTCAAAGTGATATATACTTCATCACATTTATTTTGAAGTTCTTTTCCTGTGATACCTGTTCCTCTGAGGTCAAGAAGCATAAGGTGATTATCTGTACCTCCTGTAAGAATATTAAATCCCTCGGCTATAAGTGCATTAGCCAAAGCCTTGGCATTCTTTACCACCTGCTCCTGATACTTTTTAAACTCAGGCTTAAGAGCCTCGCCGAAACAAACCGCCTTTGACGCGATTACATGCTCAAGCGGTCCGCCCTGAATTCCCGGGAAAACAGCCTTGTTAAAGTTAAACTTCTCGGCAGCTTCCTTGTTTGCAAGGATAAGTCCGCCTCTCGGTCCTCTAAGTGTCTTATGTGTTGTAGTGGTTACAACATCGGCTATTCCTATAGGTGACGGATGAAGTCCTGTTGCAACAAGTCCTGCAATATGAGCCATATCTACCATAAGGTATGCGCCGACCTTATCTGCAACTTCTCTGAATCTCTTAAAGTCGATCACTCTGGCGTATGCACTTGCACCTGCGATAATCATCTTCGGCTTATGCTCTATTGCCAATCTTTCAAGTTCATCGTAGTCGATAAATCCCTCATCATTTACACCGTAAGGCACTATATTGAAGTACTTTCCGGAAAAGTTTACAGCTGAACCGTGTGTCAAATGTCCGCCGTGATTAAGATTCATTCCAAGTACTGTATCTCCCGCCTCAATCATTGCTAAAAATACAGCCATATTTGCCTGTGCTCCTGAATGCGGCTGAACATTGGCATAGTCACAGTTAAAGAGTTTCTTTGCTCTTTCGATAGCAATGCTCTCAACTATATCCACATCCTCACAGCCTCCGTAATATCTTTTTCCCGGATATCCTTCAGCATATTTATTTGTAAGCACTGTTCCCATTGCCATCATCACAGCTTCCGATACAATGTTTTCGGATGCAATAAGTTCAAGATTTCTTCTCTGTCTGTTTGCTTCCTTTTCTACCGCTGCACCGACCTCAGGGTCAAGTTCTTTTAAAAAGTTCATCACTTCGTTAACCATATCCAACTCTCCTACATAACTGTTTTGTTGCTTCTGAAAGTAAAGTATACAATAAATAAACTCTCATTGCTATATATTTTTTATCTTATAACCGGTTATAATCACTTGCAGACTCTCTCTGCCGCCGTATTCATTTATATCCGGATAATATATAATATCTATCTCATTATTACCTTTAAGTTCCTCAAAGAAAGCTTCTCCGTCACAAAAATATATTCCGTCAAGCCTTGTCCCATCATCTTCAAGCACCATCTTTACCACATTTTTATTTTTACCAAGTATATTCTTTGATAATATCTTTATACCCTTCCTTGCAAACTTGGGCTTTTCATTCTTATTTCCGTAAGGCTCCAGCTTTTCAAGTTCTCTTACAAAGTCAAGACTGATATATGAAAAAGGCAAAGGTACATCAATCCATATCTTTTGTATGAAATCTTCTTTTGTAAGCTTTGAGTTTTCATTCAATCTTTTTCTGAATTCATCAAGTCTGTCCTTTTTTAAGCTCATACCTGCCGCCATATGATGTCCGCCGAACTTTTCAAATATATCTTTGACTTCATATAGCGCTTCAAACATGTTGTAGCTTTCTATCGACCTTCCGGACCCTTTTATCATGCCGTCTTCACCGAAGGCATCCGTAAGTATAATTGCAGGCTTTCCCAGTGCTTCTCTCACCCTGCCTGCTATAATTCCGGCAATGGACTCGTGGCAATTTTCAAGATATATCACCAATATATCGTCATCTGCATATTCTCTTTCCGCCAGTTCTACGGCCACTTTTACATTCATGGCTGTTAGATCCTTTCTCTCATCGTTCAGTTCCTTCAGATGCATGGCATACTCATTTGCCTCATCACTGTTCCTTGACATAAACATATTTAAGGCAACAAGCGCATTTTCAAGTCTTCCTCCTGCATTCAGACAAGGCCCTATCACAAAACCGATACTGTAAGCACTGATTTTTTTGCCCTCCATACCTGTAGCCTTTATAAGTGCCCTCAGCCCCAAATTCTTTGTGTTCATCAGGCTTCTTAATCCGTGTTTTACAAGTACTCTGTTCTCGTCTACAAGCGGCATAACATCACCTATTGTCGCAATGGCTGCCACCTCCAAAAGATCCCCGAGTTCACCGTCATCATACATCTTTTTACCGTACAGTCTTTCATACATATATTCCATAAGCTTATATGCTACCAGCGCCCCGCAAATACTTTTGAAAGGATACTTACATTCACTTCTTTTAGGATTGATTACCACATCGGCTACAGGCAGATAGTCCTTACCGTCTTCCTGATACACCTCATGATGGTCCGTGATAATGACCTTTATCCCAAGTTTTCTTGCTAGTTCCATCTGAGAATGTGCCGCAATACCGTTGTCACAGGTAATAATCATAGAGATTTTGTCATTTGCCGCTTCATTTATTATATTGTCATTGATACCGTAGCCGTCCTTTATCCTGTCAGGTATTCTTACATCTACATTTGCACCGAATCGCTTCAGAGACTTTACCAATATATACGAAGAACAGACTCCGTCTATATCATAATCTCCCACAACTCTTATCTTATTTCCCTTTTTTATCTCACCCATGATTTCATTATATGCATCTTCCACACCGTATAAGCTGCCTGCGTCATGCATCAAACTTAAATCACTCTTAAGATACAGTGAAAAATCCTCTTCCTTTATATCCCTGTTTATTATTATTCTCGCTAAAACAGGCGAAATATGAAAGCGAGCCGATATCTTTTTAAAATCAGCTCGCTTTGTATATAGCATCCACTTTGACTCCATTTACTCTCCATTCTAAATATACTACTCAGGCTTCTTTTTCTTGACCTTTGTCTTTATTATAGCCAAATGTGTATTTTGTGATACCGCATCACTGAATACTGCAAGCACCGCTCTTTGAAGTTCATTATCCGCATCGTATTTTATGTCAACAGCCGTGTCGGTACTTATATCAGTCAAACAGTCAAATAAAGCATCAAGATTTTCTCCGTAGTAATCCGGAAACTTCATTTTCTTTTTTAAATAACTGTGTAATTCTTCCTTTTTACTAAACTTATCCAATTTTAAAGTAATATTATTCATAATCTTTCCCTAATACAATTGTTCAAAAGTTTTGTAGTGGTCTTCAGTATAAAAAACCAGACCGTCATTTGAATATATCAGTCTTTTCGGACCTCTATATCCTCCGTCATAGTCAATATCACATTCAAAATATCTTCTTCCGCCGGCCCTCGGCAAGTTTCCTTCATAATTTCCGAAGGCACTGCCTCCGATGCTCATTCCGGGAAGCACATCCGAAAGATTGCCTTTTTCAGGGTCCCAACCCATCTCCTGAGCCTGTGCCTTTGTTATATAGTTTACAGGAAGCTTACCGTAAGTGTGAATATAAAGTGCAACATCTTCTTTTGAAGTATAGTTGCCGTTTTCTTCTACAGTTGTCTCTCTGCTTTCGGCAGTTTCAGTCTCCGAAGTGGCCGAGCTCTCACTTTCAGTGCTTGTCTCTTCAGCCGTTTCTCTGCTTGACTCCTGAGCTTGTTTCTTATTTTTTTTATGTTTTTTAGATTTATTATTTTTTTGTTTATGTTTTTTTTGACTCTGTGTTCCGGTTATCTCTTCGCTATGCTTTGTCGTGCTCTCATCTGAAATACTTTTGCTTTGAGTACTTTCCGTATCGGCAAAACTCTCAGCCCTAATACTTTTACTTTCCTGCCTTGTACACGCACCAAGGGCAAACATTAAGCCCAAAATAATTATAGGAATCCACCAAAGAAGCTTCTTTAACAGACTCCCGTTTTCTTTATTTTTATTTGTCATCTTCCTACCTCACATTCTCACCATTATACGAAATAGCAATGTTCTTCGCAACAAAAAATTATATTAAGTTTGACCAAGCAGACTATATTTTGTATAATACGGTTTGAAACAACTAAAATATGATAAGGTATGGTTATTTATGAAAATATATATATTACAAACAGGAGAGGTGGAAATATCACCGTCTCTCGCATATAAAGGCAATGATAAGTTCAATCCGCAGACATACGGACTGTTCCTAAAAGATACTGACAGAGTAAATATTCCTGTTTTGTCTTTTCTTATTCAGACAGGAAAAAAGAATATACTTGTAGATGCAGGTATCAAAAAAGAGCTTGAGTCTGATGCTCCGCTTAGCCTAAAAAATCAAATCAGTGAAATCAAGGCACCTCTTACCTGTGCTTCCACACGCTTTCATCTGAAAAAGGACTCTTCTCTGCTTTCAAGGCTTGAATCAATCAATCTTTCACCAAAGGATATAGACTGCGTATTGCTTACTCATCTTGACTTTGAAAATGTAAGCGGAGTTGCAGACCTCTCTTCAGATACCAAGATTTTGGTTTCAAGAGATGAAGCCAAAGCTGCTGTAAAAAATCCTTTAAGATATTCCAGAAGTTGGTGGAAAAATGCCGATATTTCCATATTTGATTGGAACAAAAAAGAAGGTCCTTTTGAAAAATCTTTTGATTTACTTGGTGACGGCTCCATCAATCTTATAAAACTGTACGGTCACTCCGCAGGTATGTTCGGAGTAAAGGTAACATCTGAAAACAATAAATTTACACTCCTTTATGCGGATGCCGGCTACGGTGAGCTTGCGTGGAAGGAACTTACACCGCCTGCAATCAGTGTTGATAAAGAGGCTTCCATGCGTTCTCTTGAGTGGGTGAGAATGGAGTCAATGGACAAAAATTGTGCTTACAGTCTTGCCTCACATGAGTCCACATCTCTAAACGTTTTAAGGTTCTAAAAATAGGCTGTTATAAGTCTCCACTTATAACAGCCGTTTTTATATTTCAAAGCTTTCGCCCTTTATTTTATCTCTTAATAATAACGATATGATTATTCCCAAAACTGCAATATTCACCCAGACAAATCCCAAACTTCCGCCTATAAACATTGACATAAATGAGTTTATCACCTTTATATTAAAGACATCTCCAATCACTTCTATAAAAGCCGTTACCGCCGTTAAAATAATTGTAAATCTCATACCGACATTGGACATACTTATAAATTTATTTAATATAACTATAAGTACTATAACTATTGTAACAGGGTACAGGATATTAAGTACAGGTACTGAAATCTTTATAATAGTATTGAGTCCGAAGTTTGACATGGCAAAACCTGTAAGAGTAAATATATTTACATACGACTTATATCCGAACCTTTTGAATGTGTCTGCAAAAAATTCGGAAGTAACCACAATAAGACCTACAGTAGTAGTAAAACAGGTAAGTATTGTCATTGCTCCTAGGAAAGCCTGTCCGAAACTTCCGAAAAGCTTATATGAACTCATAGAAAGTATATATGTACCTATATTTACGCTCTTATCAGATAAAACTTCATTCGGAACATCAAACTTATTCCCCAAAGCTCCAAGTCCGATATATAAGCTGCTAAACAGTATAGATGTAACAATACCTACTATTGCCATTATACTCATATACTCTTTTTTTGATGAAAATCCGAATGTCTTTATCCCTGAAGTGGCAATCAGACAAAAACTTACAGAAGCCAGTGCGTCCAAAGTATTATACCCGTCAAAAAATCCTGTCTTTAGAGCTGTCAGACTTCCATTCATCTCACCCTCATTCACAACATGAAAGTTCAGATTTCCTACAATTATAAGTATAACTATAAGAAGTGCAAATATTGGAGTAAGCACCTTACCTACTCTATCCATAAGTTTTGAAGGATTGAGTGCTATAAGATATGCAAGCAGAAAATATATTGCACTGAATACAAATAATGCAAATCTTGTGTTTCCGGTCACAGGTGCAATACCTATAGAAAAAGATGTACTTGCAGTCCTCGGTATCGCAAAAAAAGGACCGATAGCAAGGTAAAGTGCTGTCAAATATCCTATTGCAAAGTTTACTCCTACCTTTATACCAAGCTCCCTTTTATATCCGCCTTTGACCATAGTTCCGACTATCAAAGTGACTATGGCTATTCCTACACCCGACAATACAAAGCCCGACATGGCCGGTAAAAAATATTTTCCTGCCCTAAACCCAAGTTCGGCAGGGAAAATTAGATTCCCTGCTCCAAAAAAGATACCGAAGAGTAACAGTCCTATTAAGAAACCCTTTTTTATCATACTCTCACTTTTATAACTGCCTTTTTTGCACTTGCCGGTTTATCCATACAGCATCCCGGCATATGTGCATCCTCAGGGGCAACCACTATAAATTCATTCGGATGAAGTATCACATGACCGTAAGTATCAGGCGTCTCAAAGAAAAGTACATCATTTTCAGGCTTGGCTTCCTTTACTTTAAGTCCCTCTCTGTCACAGATACCGAAGAATTCCACACCCTCTACCAAATATTGAATATCAAAAAATTTATCATGTGCCTCAAACTTCTTTTCATCTACCGGCAATGTGGTATACTCCTGAACATTTGCAAACACATCACCGCCGTCTATCTCATATTTTCCTGCAGGTAACGAATTCAAATCATGGCTCTCCAACCAGTCATAGGCTTTCAAAAACTTCTCATTAAGATAATTATACTTCTTGGCCAACTTTATATTTGTAAAAAACATATTCCCTCCTTATAGTAAATAAGCTGTATTCGGATCTATACTGATTTCATCCGTATAAATAATCCAATCTGTTACATCATTGACTGTATATTCACCTTCATCGCCCTCTTTCATGGCTGCAACTCTATATGGCGCCTGTGTAAGCACCGCCTTGAATCCTTCCTCTGTAAATTCTAAAAGTTCAAACCAGATATGCTCAAGATTTTCATAATCAGGCTTTCCATCCTCACCGTCTGTAGGCAGACCGACCTTTATCAGTGCTTTGTAACTTGGATTCTCCAAAATTGCATTTTTCAAAAGTTCATATCTGTCTCTTGCCATAAACTTCATATGCTCCGTCTGTTCATTAGTATAATAATACAGCGGATTTTCAACAAGCTTTTCCTCCATCTCTGAAGGCTTTGTATACTTACCGTTATTTGCATCTTCTTCAGATAAGAAAAGGAAGATGACCTGACTGTTTGTATTATGACTGTCGGCTCTGTCCGCAGGACCTCCAATTATATCGGAAGGATACTTTGCAATAGCAACATTCCAGGGAAGAGGTGCCACAACTATCTCGCTTCCGTCTATGAACTCTCCAAGGAAAATATAATCTTCTATAGCTTCATTTTGATACAATACTCTGTTCGCCACGGTATTTATCAGATAATACAAATCGTTTGCATTGTCTCTGCTTATATCTAAAAGCTCAAACTCGGAAAATCCCGTTCTGCACATACCATGTGTATGTAGCCAAACTTTATTTGTCTCGTCATCAAATACAGCCTGTACCGTAAATAAGCTTTCAGCATTAGGTGTAACACTTGACTTTGCCGCAAGCTTTACCCATCTTCCACTTAAAAGTCTCTCCGCACTTTCATCTATTACCGCCAATGTATCAGGGAAAAACGCTGTTATAAGCTTTAACTGTAGATGATATGAGTCAAAATAATTCTTGTTAAACTTCATATATATGATAAATGAATTGGTCTTTTTCTCAATTTTTTCAAAGTCCTCATCATGAATCTTTTGCTTTTGCAATGAATACAGACGGTCAAATACAAAATCTTCAAAATAAAAACCAACACCGTACTCTTCGCCCTTATAATCAAGTATCATGTTGCCCGACTTATCATCCTTAAGGTTGAATTCTTTAAGATTTACTCCGTCTATCGCCTGTATTCTTTCTTTGGCGCCATCAATATCCTCAACATCCACTTTATCCGAGAGCACATGCATATATGAACGCTCTTCCCACAACTCCATAGGTGCAACTTCAGGCAACTTTACCTCATTTTGCTTTTTTTTAAATAAATTAAACATCATTCCTCCCTAAATGTTACTAATTTTGATATTTTTCTGAATGTCTTATAACCTGCCAGCTTTATATTCTTTTCTTCAAAAAAATCGTATGCCGCACTCATTATATCCATAAAGTTCCCGAATATCAGGAAATCCAGATATCCGCATATTTTACCTGTAGCGCCCTCTAAAAATGCGATATTTCCGGTCTTTCCGAGCTTCTCAAGCTCATTTAAGATATACTCTATCAGCTGATTTCTGATATTCATAACCTCAAACTCATACTCAAACGAATCATTTTCCTGATCGGATTCTTCCAAACTGAAACAAAAGAAACCGGCTACCACTCCGTTTCTGTACAGTTCATCCATTATAGGCATCTTATCAAACGGTCCGCTTGATATATACTCACTTATAAGTGAAGGCAGGCAGGTGGTTCCTGTATATATATCCTCTCTGATATCATCTCCTACGGACTGTAACCTGTATCCTGAATACATCTTCAAATACTCTTTTGCACTTATTCCAAGTCTGAAACCCTTACTTTTAGCTCTTTCTTTCAGTCCTCTGTAGTCCACACACTCCTTTAAAAAGTCTTCTTTCTCTTCATAGTCAAGTACTATATCACAGGTATCTTCAGTCGGAGCGTCAAAGTCGTCTTCATCTGCAATATCAAACTCAAAATCATTTGCCATCAAGTCTATCTCACCGAAGATATCTATAAAGAGCTGTTCTATAACCTCAAGCGGAATATCAAACTCATCGGCATAGATAACTATCTGTCTGTCATCACTGACAAAGAATCTGAGCTTGCTTATATCATACTCCTCATCTTCATATACTATTATATCTTTGATATCTTCTTTAGCCGCTATCCCGACTCTTATATCAAACAGGTCTTTTAAATTATCAGGCATTGTATCCTTTATATATTCAAGCATGAATACATTAGACTTGTCATCACCGGCCTCAAATTCGATAGTCCTGCTTTCATAAAAAATATTTATTTTTATTTTAGGGAATACATCATTTATATGATTTACTGCTATATTCATAGCCCTTACATTAAATATTTTACTGTTTTTATTGTATTTCCTTATCTCTTTTTGTATATCTTCCCATACAAGTTCCAGCTTCTGTGACATGGAGACCGCTACGACTCCGTCTGTCAGCCAATTCACACATTCATTCATCATATCAATGGTGTCTTCATCTCCGGGCCTTGCATCCAAAGCCTGCTTAAAGTAATGTAGGGCAAGTCCGTGCTCTTCAAGATAAAAATATGAGTAAGCAACTCTGAAGTAAAATCTGTGATTGCCTCTAAAATACTCTTCATGCGGTAATAATAATCCCAGCGCCTGTATGAACGGCTTAGAATCGCCCGGCTCACCCAGATTATTGTATGCCTTTGCAAGCTCGGAATCCATTTCAGGGGTTCTGGCATTCTCAGGCAAAATTTCAAGCGCATCCACTACCTTTTGATATTCTTCATTGTTATTCCACTCTTTACACTGTTCAAGTAATTCCATTTTCTTTCCTTTGTCTATACAAAAGTCTATAAAACTTATCTTTTAAATTATTTATTATTTTATAAATATACCATATATACAAAACACTGTCAGCAATTAAAATAAGGCACAGACCTTACAAAAATTTGAATTCATAAAATCTGTGCCTTAAATATTTTGTCTGTTAATTTATATCAATTTAT
>ERZ772945.35-NODE-35-length-98545-cov-9.832206_pt1 | contig 98545 bp, 84 predicted proteins | sample MGYA00511681_ERZ772945 | MGnify/ENA primary metagenome ERZ772945 (study PRJEB29015, sample SAMEA2737943) | human oral metagenome | biome: human oral; feature: human-associated habitat; material: dental | place: China | collected 2143 ...
ATATGATGGAGATGGGTAGGGGCGGCGCCTATGTGCCCGCCCGTGTCGCCCTGCAGGGGCGCATCCACCGTTCAATCCCCGCGCATAATGCGTGTGTTTTTGGTATGGAAACATCGTTCAATTCTCCGCGCACAATGCGTGTATTTTTTGGTATGGAAACGCCGCTACGCGGACGTTCGGGCGGGCACACAGGCACCGCCCCTACGCATTTCGTTTGGATAAGTAGGCCGTGTTTTACTTGCCAACCCCGGTAATCAAAAGCATAACTAATTGCTACGTGGTAGGGACATACTATACGGTTTGAATGCGGCCTATCGAAAGGCATGTAAGCGCTGCTGCAACGCATTTCGTTTGCGAGGATTGGACAAGAGAAAGAAAAGGCGATGGTGGGTGGGAAGGTAATGAGTGAGAAAGGGGAAAAGAAACGGGTGCAATGCGATACCAAAAGGTCGCGCATTGCCCCCGTTTAGGTTGAAACAGAGCCGTTGTTAAGTGAAACTGATGATGCTCTGTGTGGGTTCACCTGTTGGCTTCTCCTCATTTTTTGCAGGAGGATCGCTCGGCGTTTGATGGCGGATTTCTTCTAACATTTGCCGTGTGCGCTTGTAAGTGGGTGTGTTTTCAACAGCCAAAATCACGTCCTCGTTGGCCAAATCCTCAGGGCGGAAGAGGAAAATGTGTGGGCGACGCTTATACTGACTGTTTTTCCCGATGTTGCCATAGTAATGGCTTCGTCGTTCTTCCCGTTCAGCCCGCCGCTCTTCTTCTTGCGCCATTCTGTCGGCTTCTTCTTGGGTGTGCTTCTTTAAATGGTTGTTCATGCCGTCAACATCTTCAATGCCGAAGCCCGTAGCGAGGATGGTTATCTTTACTTTTTGGCCCAAGTCGGGGTCGATGACCACACCCCATTTCGTTTCATAGTCGCTATCAAAGCGCGCCATGAAATCGTTCACCTCATTCATCTCCTCCATCATCAGCGCCGAGTTCTGGTCTTTTTCATTGCTGAAACCCAAGCTCAGCAGTATTTTTTTTGCGTTGAAGATGTCGTTGTCGTTGAGTAGTGGCGAGTTAAGAGCGTCGTCAATGGCCTTTTTCACGCGGCCTTCACCTTCGCCATATCCGGTGCTCATGATGGCCACTCCACCATTTTGCAGGATGGTTTTCACATCGTTGAAATCGAGGTTCATATAGCCTTCGTAGGTGATGATTTCGGCAATGCTCTTGGCAGCGACGCTCAAAGTGTCGTCAGCTTTGCCGAACGCGTCTAAAAGTGTGAGGTCGGGATAGATCTCTCTGAGGCGTTCGTTGTTGACAACCAATAGTGCATCGACGTGTTTGGCCATTTCTTCGACGCCGTCTAAGGCTTGATCAATTTTTCGAGCGCCTTCGAAGCGGAAGGGAATGGTGACGATGCCGACGGTGAGGATGTCTAACTCTTTCGAGATACGTGCGATGACAGGTGCTGCACCTGTACCGGTTCCGCCGCCCATTCCGGCAGTGATGAATGCCATTCTTGTGCCGTCGCTGAGTATGTTTTTAATGTCGTCCAAGGTTTCTTCGGCTGCCTCACGTGCCTTTTCGGGTCGGTTCCCGGCTCCCAATCCTTCCTTTCCCAACTGCAAACGCACGGGGACAGGCGAGTTGTTGAGGGCTTGATTGTCGGTGTTGCAGAGCACAAACGACACGTCGTGTATGCCTTTTTTATACATGTGGTTGACGGCATTTCCGCCACCTCCGCCGACACCAATCACCTTGATAATACTGTTTTTGCCTGGCGCATCACCAAAATCTACCACCGTCATTTGTTTATTTTGTTCTGCCATATCTTTTTTCTTTTATACTGTAAGCAATCTTTTACGCAGGTAAAAGTTTTATTCGTCTTCTGAAATCATTTTTTGGAAGAATCCCTTCAACCCCTTCATGGCCTTATGCAAGGTGCTGTTTTCGCGTCGTTCGCGTGCCAATCGCTCTTCTTCCCGACGTTGTTGCTCTAAGGCCGCTTGCATCTCACTTTCTTTTCTGAGGCGCTCTTCTTCTTCAGCCTTTTGCTTTTCGATTTCTGTGCGCACCACTCCGCTGCCCGTTGTCTCGTTGAGCGTGCGTGCTTTCTGATGCAGGTCGGTGGTAGTTGTGGTGGTCATCCCCTCTTGGTTGGTGTTGAAAAGGTCGCTGGTGAGTTCGGGACCGGCGCAGTTCATATCGCCTTTGGCTAAGAGGGCCAAGATGGTATTCATCGTACCATCGTGCACTTTCAGCTCCTCATTGTTTGAATTGATGTTGAAAGTGATGAATTTCGCCGTGCGGATTTTGTCGACATGCGTGTGGTTTCTGAATGCGGTTTCAATGTTTCTGAGGTTGCTTCCGCCGCCCGTTAGGATGATACCGCCCAAGAGATTGTTGACATATTCGGCGGGCACTTGAAACCAAACATTCTCGATAATCTCCTCTACACGCGCCTCAACCACCTCAATAAACTTGCGGCTTTCAACCTGTCGTTCGGCATCAATGGGTAACATCAGTGTGTTGTCGATGTCGTTATTCTCGGTGTATGCGCTCGCATATTTGAGTTTCATGCGTTCAGCATCGCCCTCCTCCATCTGCAACGATGCAATATCCTTGGTGATATTGGCGCCGCCCAACGGAATAACAGCCAAGTGGCGCAGAATGTTCTTAAAGTAAACGGCAACGGTTGTCGTCTCGGCTCCGAGGTCAACCAATACACATCCCGAGCGTTTCTCGGCTTCGGTGAGCACGCTATCGGCCAGCACCATCGGGGCTAAATACATCTCGGCAATGGCTATTCCTGCCAAATCGAAACATTTATTGAGGTTGCGATAAAACGTTTTGTGCCACAAGATGTTGAGGAAATTGCCCTCTAAGCGGCTGCACTGTATGCCGATAGGGTCTAATTGGTATTGCTGATCCACCTTATATTCTTGTGTGGCTGCTTCCAAAATTTCCTGGTCGGGATAGCTCATTGTGCGGTTCTTGTCCATGAGTTGGTTCACCATTTCTTGCGAAACGATGGTGTCGGCGGGCAGTTCTTCCACAATCACATTGCGCACACTGCGAATGGATTGCCCACCCACACCCACATAGACGTGGGCAATCTCGGCCTTTAAGTTGGCTTTTAATTTACTGATAATGTTGGTAAGGCTCTGCACCGTCTTATCAATATTATACACAACGCCTTTGCGAATGCATTGTGAAGCGTCTTCTTTCACCACAGATAACACGCTGATACTGCCGTCGAGGTTCTTCCTTCCGGCAATGCCTGTAATCTTCGTTGACCCTAATTCTATCGCAACAATAAATTCTGCCATGCTTTATTTTTTTATCAATTCAACATCAATGTTTCTTCGTTTTCTCTTTCTTTGGCTCGCCTTTCGTGTGAGAAGTCGTTTCTTTGGCCTTATCTTTCGTGTGCACTTTAGCCTTGTCGGCTGTGTGTGTAGAAGGTTTTTCTTTCGTTGTCTTCTCCGCATGCTGCGGCTTTTCCGTTTTCTTCTCCTCCTTTTTCTCAGCCTTTTTCGGCGTAGCCTCGTCATTCTTTTCTTTCTCTGCCGCAGTAGTTTTGGCCTTTTCTTTCGATGCTTGCTCCTCCGTGGGGCGTGCTTCTTCGTGCGTTTCGGGCACATCGCCAATTACATCACTTTCAGAGAGCGTGTGCAGGTCGTCCTCTTCGCGCGCGGGCTTGCCATCTCTCCGTTTGCAAATAATCTGATTGTCAAACGCCAAGTTGATGTAACTATAACGGTTCCAGCCAGCTTGTGAAAGCCCATAGCGGTAGAACTTCTCCAACCGATTGAGTTTCTTTTCGATGAAAGCTGTCACGACTGCGTTTCGCTTTGATTTGTATTTGTTATAAGGAATCGCACCTAAGCCCACGATGTGATGACCCACTCGGGGCACCAACTCTATGGTCTTGTCGGGCAACACATTGATTTGCTCAATCTGATTGCTCCACAGCGGATTGGCCATAATGGCTTTACTCATGGGCGAGAGATACTGGGTGGCAAACGGTTTTGAGATGTCTCCCGTAGCAATGATGAGGTCGCTGGTGTAGTGGGAGTTGGGCATAATGCAATCTTTATCATCCAAATAATAATCATCTCCATTGCTGGCTTTCACCCTTACGACAGGCATTCGCTGTGTTAATGTGATATTCACCGTCCCACCTTCCGTCTTATAACATTCTGCGGTCTTCACAAAAGGACTGGCTTTCAGCAGCTCTTCCATCTCGCGGAGGCTCACGTTGCGCATGGGTTGCGATAGAGGGTAGAGGTGTTCTTTCTCTAATCGGTTCTTAATCTCCTGCGCATTGATAAACCCATTGGTAGCCTTGTCTTGAATGTCGATATTCACCCGTGTGCACAACCGTTGCGATTCATCGGGCTTGTTGAAAGCCGTAAACGCCAAAACCAAATATCCTGCTAACAGAATATCGGTTGTGATGACGAGTGCTTTTTTCCAATGAATGCGCATGTTAAGCTGTTTGTACTATGGTTTTTGATTGATAATCTGTGCAATTTGCGGCACGTCGTTGTCTAAATTGCCTGCACCTAAAATCACCAACACATCGGTATCGTGTTGTTTCACAAACGCCAACACATCTTTCTTTTCAATGAGATGCTTCTCTACACCTGCAGCTAAGTTGTCGTAGATGAGCTTACTCGTCACGCCTTCGATGGGGGCTTCGCGCGCAGGATAAATCTCAGTGAGCACCACTTCGTCGAAGTTGCTCAACGCATGTGCAAAGTCTTGGTAGAAATCGCGTGTGCGTGTGTAGAGATGAGGCTGAAAGATAGCCGTAATTTTTCGGTTGGGAAAGAGTTCTTTCAGGCTCTTTGCGCTTTGCAACACCTCTTTCGGATGGTGCCCATAATCGGATAACAACACATGCTTGTCGTTCTTGATCTTGAAGTCAAAGCGCCGGTCTACACCGCTATAGGTGCGCATGCCATACCGCAACTCTTCTGCCGTGCAGCCATTGAGCTGTGCAATCGCCATGGCAGCCACGCTGTTTTCAATGTTGATGGGGATGGGTTGGCCTAAACTGATGCCGCGAACCGTTTCTACAGGCGACACGAAATCGAATGTAATCTCGCCATTCTCAATCACGATATTCTCGGCGTGGAAATCGCCTTTATCGCGGCTATAGCTATACACTTTCACACCTTCTTTCACATGTTCGTGCATGGCTAAGTCGGTGTGCAGCACCAAAGCGCCACCGGGTTGAATGAGCTCGGTGTAATGACGGAAGCTCTCCAAGTAGGCTTTCTCTGTGCCATAGATGTCCAAATGGTCGGCATCTGTCGAGGTGATGACGCTCATCCACGGGCGAAGCCAATGGAAACTACGGTCAAATTCGTCGGCTTCAATCACCACAAAGTCGCTGGTGTCAGAAAGAATATAGTTTGTACCATAGTTTTTAGAGATGCCTCCTAAGAATGCATTACAGTCCAAATGGCTCTGGTGCATGATGTGTGCACACATCGTAGAGGTGGTGGTTTTGCCATGCGTTCCGGCAAAACATAGCCCACGATGTGCTTGCGTTAGGCGTCCCAACACCTGTGCACGTTTCTCCACTTCGAAGCCATTTTCTCTGAAAAACATCAACTCCTGATGCTGCGAAGGCACGGCTGGGGTGTAGACAACCAATGTGGTTTTGGGGTTCTTACAAGCGTGAGGAATCTCGGCCACATCTTCTTCATAGTGTATCACCATGCCCTCTTTTTCAAGTTGATGGGTGAGGTTTGATGGCGTTTTGTCATAGCCAGCAACCACTAAACCACGCTTCATAAAGTAGCGTGCTATTGCACTCATGCCGATGCCTCCGGCACCAATAAAGTAAACGGCTTTAATGTCTTTTAATTCCATCTATTGCAAAGCTAATCGAATTACCTCATCTGCAATGACGTCTGCAGCGTTGTTTAATCCGAGTTTTAATATGTTTTCTTCTAAATGTTTCAGTTGTTCGTCATCGTGAACTGCCCCAATGGCTGTTGACAAAAGCACATCGGGTGCCTCGCTGTCTTTCACATAAATAGCAGCACTTCGGTTCACTAAGGCCATCGCATTCTTCGTTTGATGGTCCTCAGCTACGTTAGGTGACGGCACCAAGATAACGGCTTTCCCTATCAAACAGAACTCGCTGATGCTGCTGGCACCTGCTCTGCTGATGACAAGGTCGGCGGCTTTGTAGGCGTCACCCATATCAGCAATGAAGTCCATCACCTTTAAGTTGGGCAGATTGTGACCTTCGAGCTGCTGCAAAATATGTTGGTAATAAAACTTTCCCGTCTGCCAAATGAATTGAACATCGCTGTTTTTAATCACGTCAAGATGATTCAACATGCTATCGTTGAGTGTGCGTGCCCCCAAACTTCCACCCACTAACAAAATGGTTTTCTTCTGTTCGTCCAAGCCAAATTTCGCTCTTGCTTCAGCTTTTGTGAGTGAAACGTTGAGCACATTCTGCCTTACGGGGTTGCCTGTCAGTATGATTTTCTCGGCAGGGAAGAAGCGTTCCATGCCTTCATAGGCTACACATATCTTCGAAGCTTTCTTCGATAGCAGCTTATTCGTTACGCCAGCGTATGAGTTTTGCTCCTGAATCAAGCAGGGAATGCCTTTCGATGCACACACATTCAGGGTGGGACCACTGGCAAATCCGCCGACACCTACGGCCACCATGGGCTTGAAATCACGGATGATTTTCCGAGCCATGCGTTGGCTTTTCCATATCTTGTAGAGCACAATGACATTCTTGAGCAGGTGCTTTCTGTCGAAACCTGCAATGGGAAGTCCTTTTATTTCATAGCCGGCAGCGGGCACTCTTTGCATCTCCATTCTGCCCAACGCACCCACAAACAACAACTTTGCATCGGGACGTTTGGCTTTGATGGCGTTAGCAATCGATATGGCCGGGAAGATGTGTCCGCCCGTACCGCCACCGCTAATGATAACTCTTAATTCTTGCTCCATTACGCTTTGTTTTTTATATTATTGCAAAAGTAATCATTTTTTTTAGTTCTTACTTATTTTGCCGTCTATTAATTGTTAAATAGGGCATAGCAAGTGTGCGCACTGTTCATGCGGGTTAGTTGGCGCATACCACCGTTGTGCTGATTGGGGTCCTCTTTAAAGAAGTTGCGGGTGCATTTTCATTCTCGGCCATAGCCTAAGCCCATAGCTGACGGTTGATGAAGGAAAGCAAAGAAAAGTGTGCCATATTGGGGTGTAATCTCATGGCAATTCTATCACAATCTCTACTGAATTACACGGTAAAACAGCCCACTTTAGTTGCCTTTCTAAAGCATTGATTGCCAGAGTCTTCTTTGAATGCCCGCACCTTTGCTTACACTGTGGTTGAAAGTTGGGCAGCCTTCGCCTTCGTAGGTTCGCTTTCTCCCCGCTTTTTAGCAGAGCGACTCACACTTAAAATCACACCCACATAGATGCAATTAATAACCGAAGAGGTTCCGCCTTTGCTGATAAGGGGGAGCGGTTGTCCCGTAACGGGCACAATTCCCACAGCCACACACATGTTAAACAGGGCTTGGGTTACTAATAGTAAGGCTAACCCCATGGCCAAAAGGGCAGGGAAATAGTTCTCACAGCGACTGGCTATGCGTCCCGTTCTAAAGAGAAGCATGATATAAAGCACGGCCACAAACACGGCACCTTCGATGCCCAACTCCTCGATAATGATGGCATAAATGAAGTCGGAGAAGGCTTGTGAGAGGAAATCGCGCTCCACACTGTTGCCAGGTCCCTTGCCGATAATGTTAGAAGAGGCAATGGCTATGTTGGCATGTGCTACTTGAGCGTCTTTATCTAAGTCGACATCTTGCGGTGCAATCTCTTTGTGTTGGGCAAACTTATCGATGCGCGATTTCCACGTATCTGCACGGTGAAAGACCTTTCCAAAGAGGCCTTCTTCGCGCGAATCGGGCTGGACTTGCTCCGTTAACACCTTGTCGTTGTCTTCATTCTGGGTGTCTTTGCCCACCAACATGACGCCAGCAAACACCAATAACATGCCTAAAACCACGACACCGACTAATTTTCCGATTTGTCGCATGGGCACTCTTCCAATCAACATCATCATCAACACCACCAAACTAAGCAAGGCTGCGGTGGACAAATTCTCTAAGGCTATGAGTGGAATGATGAGGAAACAAATGCCCAAGATGTATTTAAAGGCAATCTTATCGGCACCATGGTCGGTCTGAAGTGCACTCAAAATCTGTGCAGTGGCCAACACTACGGTGCCTTTTGCAATCTCTGAAGGCTGAAATTGTATGCCAATAAAGTTCACCCATCGTTGCGCTCCGTTGGTCGATTGTCCTGCAACAATCACCCAAAGCAGGGTGAACACCGAGAGGAGAATGAAGAAAGGGGTGGCAATTTTGAAATACTTACACTTGATATTGAGCACCACCACCATGCTGAAGAAGCCAAAAATGAGGATGCCGATATGCTTGATAAGGGGCGAAAAATAGCTGCCTCCTTTGTAAGTTAATTCGGAAGAAGCCGAAAAAACCTCTACGATGGAGATGATACATAGGAAGAAAAATATCATCCATATCACCTTATCGCCTTTGAAAATGTTTCCAAGTGTTTTGCTGTTCATTGCGTTGAAAGCTGTGAAAATCGTTCAAAAAGCGGCAACAAGCGCTTTGTTCAGTTGCTTTTTCTGATTGCTATCTATCGTGTTTTGCGAGCATGTTTGCCCCATGTGGCGACAGATGCGAGCGTGAAGCCGCTTTGAATGATTCTTTAACAGCACTTTCTTCTATAAGTTTCTAACTAATGTTTTGAATTGTTCACCGCGATCTTCCATATTTTTAAAGAGGTCGAAGCTGGCACAACAAGGACTTAACAGCACCGTTTCGCCAGGCTTTGCCATCTCAAAGCAGGCTTTAACGCAGTCGCTCATGCTATGGGTATCGCGCACAGGCAGGCCCAAATGGTCGAAATTGTCGTGCAATTTTTGGTTGTTTGCGCCTAAATAAACCAAGCCAACGCATCGCTCTTTCACCAAAGGCAATAAGGGTTTGTAGTCATTACCCTTATCTCTTCCTCCAAGAATAAGAATGGTTGGGGTGGTCATACTCTCCAAAGCATACCAGCAAGCATCGACATTTGTGGCCTTAGAATCGTTGATATAGAGCACATTATTCACCTTGCATACCTTCTCTAACCGATGCTCTACGCCGGGAAAGTCGCTTAAACTCCGGCGAATAATGTCGTGAGGTATGCCCACAATATTGGCCGCTAAGCCTGCCGCTAAGCTGTTATAAAGGTTGTGTTTGCCGGTTAATGACAGCTCGCTTTGAGGCATTTGGAACGTTGAAGGATATGCCAAAGTGTATTGTTCTTGTTCGATATAGCCCACAACACCATTCTCTTTATGCGCTGCAAACGGATAGGTTTGTGCATGGACGGCATGCTTTTGCAACTCTTTTGCTATCACAGGGTCGTCCTTCCAATAGATAAAGCTGTCGGCCTGCGTTTGGTTTTGCAAGATCCTTAGTTTCGCTTCGGCATAGTTTTCAAAACAGTTGTCGTAGCGATCTAAATGGTCGGGAGTGATATTCAGCAGGATAGCAACGTCGGCTTTGAACTGATACATGTTGTCTAATTGAAAACTACTCAGCTCAATCACATAGTATTCGTGGGGCGATTCGGCTACTTGCAGGGCTAAACTATGACCGATATTGCCGGCCAATCCCACGTCTAATCCTGCCGTTTTAAAGATGTGATAGATGAGCGATGTCGTAGTGGTTTTGCCGTTACTTCCCGTGATACACACCATTTTTGCATGCGTATAACGCCCCGCAAACTCTATTTCACTGATGATAGGTGTGCCTTGTTGCATGAGCTTTTGCACCATAGGAGCCTCTTTTGGAATGCCGGGACTCTTGATAATCTCGTCGGCATTGAGAATCTTTTCAGCCGTGTGTTGCCCCTCTTCCCATTCAATGTGGTGGTCATCGAGCAACTTTTTATAGGGTTCTTTGATGGCCGATAGGTCGGAAACAAACACATCAAACCCTTCTTTTTGGGCCAGAACGGCGGCTCCTGCGCCACTTTCTCCGCCACCTAATATAACGATTCTTTTCATTGTTATCTAATCTTTAATGTGATAATGGTGAGTGCTGCCAAGATAATGGTAATGACCCAAAAGCGTAAAGTGATTTTCGCTTCGTGCTTAGCACTATGGGGAGCGGTAATCAGATAGTGGCAATCGGGATCCAACTGGTCGTCGGTTACGCGGAAATTATCATGTATCGGCGTGCGTTTGAAGATGCGTTGTTTCAATCCTTTATGCTTACCTATCTTATAATAGTACACCTGAAGGATGACACTTAAGCTCTCAACGAAGAAGATTCCACAGAGGATTGGCAGCAAAAGTTCTTTGTGAATGATGATTGCACTCACTGCAATGATGCCACCAATGGTAAGCGATCCGGTGTCACCCATGAACACTTGTGCAGGATAAGCATTGTACCACAAGAAGCCAATCAACGCGCCAATGAAGGCGCACATGAAGACAACTATCTCTTCGGATTGCGGAATATACATGATATTTAAGTAGGCTGCGAATTGGATATGACTGCTCACATAGGCCAAAATACCGATAACAACCCCGATAATAGCCGAGTTCCCGGCACACATTCCATCCATTCCATCGTTTAAATTGGCACCATTGCTCACGGCGGTTACAACGACAATGGTCATCACAACAAACAAAATCCAGCCTGCTGCAACCTTGTGTTTGCCGCAAAAACTCATGAGATTGCTGTAACTCAGGTTATGTCCTTTGACGAAAGGAATGGTTGTTTTGAGCGATTTATGGGCTTCACTGCGATGCTTTACGATGACATTCTCTTGCCGTTCTATGGCGATATTCTCATTCATTTTCACATCGGGCGAGGCCCAAAGCACTAAACCTACAATCAAACCTATGCCCACTTGTCCCACGATTTTGTACTTGCCTTTCAGCCCTTCTTTATCGCGTTTGAAGATTTTGATATAGTCATCCATACCGCCAAGAAAGCCCAACCACACCGTAGTGATAACCATTAAGATGAGGTAGATGTTGCGCAAACGTCCTAAAAGCAGCACGGGAACCAAGATAGACAGAATGATAATGACGCCACCCATCGATGGAACGCCAATCTTTTTCACGCCGAAGGGGTCGATCGTGGCATCGCGTTGGGTCTCGGTTATTTGCTTCTTCTTGAGGTATTTGATGAAGCGTTCGCCAAACCATGCCGATATAACCAACGACAAAATCAAGGCTAACAGCGACCGGAAGGAGATGTAACCCCAGATATGGGAGCCGCTGATGCCGTATTGTTCTAAGAACCTAAAGAGATAGTATAACATGTTTTTTATTCGATTTTAACTGTGATGAAACAAGCGTTGCCAACGCATGGTGAAACTGTTGCGCAGAGATGGCCTCGCAATAAGTATCAAATCGTTTGGCAATTTGGTGCAAATTGTGGCGCAATATAGCCCATTTTACCCAGTAATATGGGCTACTTTTTTGAGCTATTGCTAACAGCTTCATTTCCAAACCATTGCAAACGTAAACAAGATTACTGCTCTTTGAAGATGTCTTGCAGCACTTCTTTGTCGTCAAAATGGTGTTTCACGCCCTTAATTTCCTGATAGTTCTCGTGACCTTTTCCAGCTACAAGGATGACATCTCCTTTCTGTGCCATCATGCAAGCCGTGCGAATTGCTTCGCGTCTGTCCACGATAGCAAGCACCTTTTTCATTTGTTGTGGGTTCAAACCTGCAAGCATATCGTTGATAATGTCCTGTGGATCTTCAAAGCGTGGATTATCACTGGTGATGATAACCTTGTCGCTTTGCTTCACAGCCTCTTGTGCCATGAGGGGACGTTTGCCCTTATCTCGGTTGCCGCCTGCACCACAAACGGTGATGACATGGCCTTTCCCATTGAGCACTTCGTGAATGGCTTTCAGCACATTTTCAAGTGCATCGGGCGTATGGGCATAGTCAACGATGGCCGTATAGCCCTCTTTTGAATGGATAGGTTCAAGACGTCCGCTCACACTATGCAGCGTACTCATGACCAAAAGAATCTCTTCTGGCGACTTACCTAACATGCGTGCTGCACCATAGACGGCCAAAAGGTTGCTTACATTGAACTTACCGATGAACTGAACGCCCACTTCTCGGCCATCAATCTCAAGGTACATGCCTTCGAAATGACACTCTAAGATGCGTGCTTTGAAGTCGGCTGGCGCTTGAACAGAGTAGGTTTTAACCGTGGCTTTGGTGTTCTGCACCATCACAAGTCCGTTCTTATCGTCGGCATTGGTAATGGCAAAAGCCTCTTTTGGCAGCCCATCAAAGAATGCTTTCTTTGCATTTCGATAGTTTTCAAACGTCTTATGATAGTCTAAATGGTCACGCGTGAGGTTGGTAAACAAGCCTCCTGCAAAGGTCAAACCGCCGATGCGCTTCTGATGAATGGCATGACTTGAACATTCCATAAAGGCATATTCGCAACCGGCAGCCACCATTTGGCTCAACAATTCATTGAGCTCTATGGGGTCGGGTGTGGTATGATCGGCCGGAATAACTTCATCTTCGATGTAATTACATACGGTAGAGAGCAGTCCTACCTTATAACCGAACTTGCGAAACATGTTATATAATAAGGTGGCGATAGTGGTTTTCCCATTCGTTCCCGTCACCCCTACGAGCTTTAAGTGTTTAGATGGGTCACCATAATATAAGGTAGCTACCTTGCCAACGGCATCTTCTGTGTCGGCAACCTGCACAAAAGTTACGCCTTTTGCCAAGGTTTGGGGCAAAGTTTCACACAAGACTGCCGTGGCACCTTGCTCAATAGCTTTGTCGATATACTGATGACCATCCACTTGTGTGCCCTTAACGGCCACGAAAAGATGTCCATGTTGAATCTTGCGTGAGTCGATATTCACGCCTTTAATCTCCATTTCTGCATCACCAATCACCTGCAAAGGTGTGATGTTGCGCAGCATTTCGTTTAATTTCATATCTTTATTTCTATTGATGTTCTATTCTAATGTTAAGACAATGTGCATACCTTTCTTAATCCTTTGCCCTGCTTCGATGTCCTGTTTTACAACAGTTCCGCGCCCAATAACCGTTGTTTTCACGCCTCTACTCTCTAACAAATAAACGGCATCTCGTGCGCCCATGCCCACAACGTTGGGCACAATGTGACGGCGTGGCGTTGGGGTTTGCTCCAAGGTGATGGTCTTTTGGTGGGGATGATGCTCGGCTTTTCCCCAAATAGGATTGCCATTGGCATAGCTTCCACTCCAGTTTTTATTGGCATTAATGCCCAAATGCGACAACACATAATCGGCAGCTAAGACGTTACCTGGCTTCACATCGGGTGTGAATACCGATGAAGCGTCGCGTGCATCAGCCACATCTAAGCGCAGACTCTGCGCCATAATGCCTTCCGCAATGTTATGAAACACGACACCACTCATACCGCCTCCGCTGGCAGGAATACCCGATTTCTGAATACAAACGATGCAGCTATAGCGGGGATTATCAGCAGGAAAGTAGCCCGCAAAGCTCAAAAGATAGTTCACTCCGCCATTCTTATAACCCTGAACTCCTTTAGACATTTGCGCAGTTCCCGTCTTTCCGGCGACTCGGAACGATGGAGAACCGGCCTTTTTGCCTAAACCTTGGCTCACCACATGATCGAGAATGGTCTGTATTTCGTGCAGGGTCTTGGGCTTACAGATGCTGCTTCGCATCACTTCTGGCGGGAAATCAATGATGACTTCACCATTCTTCACCACCTCTTTTACAAACCTTGGACGCATCATCTTGCCGTTATTGGCAATCGCATTGTAGAAAGTTAGCGTTGAAATCGGTGGAATTTGCGTCTCATAACCAATGCTCATCCACGGTAAAGCCGTGTGACTCCAGTTCACCCATTCGCCTCTATTATTCTTCTTTGGCATGCGAATTCGGGCAGGAGATGCACCAACAAGTGGTATTTTTAAGTCGTCAGCAAGTCCCGTTCTATAGATACCTTCAACGAACTTTTCTGGGTGATTGCGATAGTGTTCGTCGATAATTCGGCTCACACCTATATTCGAACTAACCATTAAAGTCTGTGGCAATGTGAGCAATCCATAGCCACCTCGTCGCCAATTATGGTCTTTCATCTCGCGTCCATACATAGGCCATGTGCCCGAACCCGTTTCAACTTTGTAGGTAGTATCCACCACACCATCGTCTAAAGCCACCATGATGGAGGCCGTTTTAAACACAGATCCAGGTTCCAAAAGGTCGCTAACAGCGTGGTTACGCACCTCCCGATACGCGCCATCTACGCATTTTTCCATGTTCACAATGGCTTTAACATCGCCCGTAGCAACCTCCATAACGATGGCAACCCCTACGTTCCCGTTGATGAGTTTCAACTCATCTATGACCGAACGTTCCGCTAAGTCTTGCATACCTACATCAATAGTGGTCACAATATCAGCGCCATCAATGGGCGGAGTATCCATGATATTGAGGAACTTATTGAGCACCTTTCGGCGATGAATGATACCATTACTGCCGCGAAGAATAGAGTCGTAGGACAGCTCTAAACCAAACCTTGCCGTGTCTTTTGCACCAAACATGGCACCAATTGTGCGCCCTGCTAATGAGCCATAGCTGCGCTTTCGGGCATTATATTCTTCAACATGAAAGCCACTTTTATTAGGAGAAAGGTTGAAAACAGGTAGCGCCTTCACCTCGGTGTAGGTGTTATAATCCACTCGTTTGTTCCAAATGGCCCAATGCCGACTTCCTTTTCGCTGCCCTTCTGCCAACAAATGCCTGAAGGCTGAAGCAGGCTTTTCGGGGAAAATGCGGTTTAACCCCATACAAATCGAGTCGAGTTTACTGCGCCAGAGCGAATTGTTCTTGGCCTCTTCCAAGGCTTTAAAGTCCATGAAGAGTTTAAATTCGGGCAGCGAACTGGCCATGAGTTGTCCGTCACAACTCAAGATGTTGCCTCGAATAGGCTTCACACTTACGCTGTCTTTCTTCACGCGATTGGCCACTTGTTGCCAGTAATCGCGTTTCGCAGTCATCAAATAGAGCGCTTTACCCAACACAGCTATCGCAACAATCGTCATCAAAATGGCGATAACACTATAGCGTAGCATCACTTTGTTTTGATTGAACTTACTCATTCTTCGGGCACATTAATGATGTAAGGTGGCTGCGTTGCAATCTTCAGCACACTGTCTTTGTTGCTCTTTAACAACTCTAACACATGACTTTCTCTGCTCTTTTCCGTCAGCTGACTGCTGCTTGAGAGTGCTTTATACTTAGCATCTTGCAGCTCGTTTTGCAGCCGATCAATCTCAATGAGGTCTTTCTGTACACTGTAACGGTTGGCAATGTAGAAGATAAGAAACAGGGTAATGAGCAAAAACACACCTATCTGATTGCGCATGGTCTGCGTGGTGAGGATGTCACCACCCAAGATTTTCTTCAGCGTGAAGGTGAAAGCCTGCGGCGATTCGCCCTCAATGGCTTGCTTTTCGATAACCTCTTTCAGCGAAGGTGCTTCCTCATCGTTAGGCACAGCAGCAGCCTTTGCCTTGCGAGGACGCTCTTTCTGCCCCTCCTTCAACAAGGTCTCATCTGATGTTTCAGCACCATTGGGGATGGATTGCTCAACAATCGACGTGATTTTGGGTGTCCCTTTCGGGGCAATATCTTCGCTCATCATTTCTTTTCTGCTATCCTTAATTTTGCACTTCTGCTTCGAGAATTCTCACGTTGTTCATCGCTATCGGGCACAATCACTTTGTTGTTCACCAACCTTAGCGGTGTCTCCATGCGGCCATAGAAGTCAACTTGCCGTTCGCCTGCGATGTTTCCGGTCTTCATAATGTTCTTCACCATGCGATCTTCTAACGAATGATAGGTGATGACACATAGCCTTCCGCCGGGTTTAAGACAGTCGATGGCTGCCAAAAGCATGTCGCTTAATGCCTCCATCTCGTGGTTTACTTCAATGCGCAACGCTTGAAACAGGCGCGCTAAATCCTTCTTTTCACGTTCACGTTTAAAGAATGGCTCCACCACATGCATAAAATCTTGTGTCGTTGCGATGGGTTTTGTTGTGCGAGCCGCCACCAATGCCGCAGCAAGACGACGCGAATTTTTCAGTTCACCATACAGATAAAACACCTTAGCCAACGCTTCTTCGGCATAAGTGTTCACGATGTCGGCGGCCGTTTTGCCCTCACGTTTGTTCATACGCATATCTAATGGCGCATCAAAACGGAATGAAAAGCCACGCGACTCATCGTCAAAGTGGTGACTTGATACGCCCAAATCGGCAAGCAGTCCGTCGATACCTTCTACGCCATAATAGCGCATCCAATTGCGCAAATAGCGAAAATTGCTGCGCACAAAGGTAAACCGTGGGTCGTCGATAAAGCGCTGTTGGCCACCCGTTTCCAACTGAAACACATTCTTTTCGGCATCGGCATCCTGGTCGAAACTATAGAGATGGGCGGTCGAATCCAATCGGGAAAGCAATTCACGACTATGCCCTCCGCCCCCAAAGGTAGCGTCAACATAAGTGCCTCCGGGGCGGATGTTCAACCCATCAATGCTCGGTTGTAGGAGCACCGGCACGTGATAGCCCTCTATTGTTTTAACCATGACCTAAAAAACCCAAATTAAATGTTCGTCGTTGCTGTAAAAACCACGTCTACTTCTCGCACATCAAGTTTTGCCGTGTGCCGACAAAGTCATTCGCATGGGCGCAATCTTCTTTTGCACTTCCTTTGGCATCCATCTTGGCTTCGCAATGACCTAAGAAGCGCGTGTGTACATATTGAATGAGAATCTCGGCTTCAAAATTACATAAAATTCTCCACATCGCTCCACTTTTCATCACAAAATCATTTGTAAAGTGGGCTTCTTTATGCAGTAAAGTGGGCTTCTTTATGCAGTAAAGTGGGCTTCTTTTCATTGTAAAGTAGCATTCTTTGTGAAGTAAAGTGGCTCACTTTACTTTCGGTTCTGTTTGCACCTTCGATTAAAAGGGCGTTACGATTCGCCCAAAAGGCCTGCAACTTGCTGTGAAAAAGCTATTTCAAGCGCTCTGCAGCATATTCACCCATCGCACGATAACCTTCGGGATTGGGGTGCAACCAATCGCTCTGCCATTGCTTTTGCAGACGCTCCGGGTCGACAGGGTCACGCAGAAGCTCGTCAAAATCCAAGATGCCATTTACGCGTTCACGTTGTGATCGAATCCATTGGTTGACGGTTTTGCGCGCTGCTTCGTGGAAAAGCGAGTAATAACCCGCACCTTTAAACGGCGTAATGGTGCACAGGAAGATGCGTAGGTTGCGGGCTTTCGCCTTAGCAATCATCTCATCATAGGCGTTAATCAAGTCGGCAGCCACGCGTTCACTCGCTCCTTTTGAAGCCGCTCCTATATCGTTTATGCCTTCAAAAATCACCACAGTCTCGATGCCTGGCTGCATTAAAATGTCACGATTGAAACGTTGTTTGGCCAAAACGCCGAAACCTCCCGCCACCGTTACGCGGTTATTGCCGATGCCTAAATTAAGAATGCCGCGCGTTGTCACGCCATGTCGTTTCTGTAATTGCTCTGCTAATACGTCCGTCCAGCGATTGTTTGCATTGTCGGTGGTGCCCTTTCCATCGGTAATCGAGTTGCCGATAATCCCTATAGCCTTAGCCGTGAGATCGAAAACGGCTATCGAAGCAATGTTAAACCAATGGTTTTCACGAAACGAAGGTGCAAAGTTGCTGCGTGCAGTGCTCACACCTTTGAGGATATAAGAGGTGGTACGCGAGCCCATGTGCACCGTAGGAACGGCCGGAGCGCGCCCATAATTCATCGTGATGGCGACCTTTTCCAAAGGTTGAAGCTCGAAAGAAAGGGCATCACTTACAATGCGTTTCCCTGCTGGAATCGTCACTTGTGTCTGCCCATTAAACATCAAATATTTGGCTGTTTGGGGCACAATGGCAAAGCTATCGGTGGCATGTGCAATGTAAACCGAACGAATGGTGAGCGGTTCGCGCGAAAGTTCGTTGCTGAGTTCCAAACGTATGAGCTTGCCACCAATCGAGACTTTCACCACTTGTCGCACCGAACGATAGGACAAATTGTTATTGTAGGGCATGAAACTCTTCACGGGTTGTTGCTGTGCTGTGGCCCAAGTGCCCACCCAATGATCGCCGGTTGTTGCACGTTCCATTTGTGCTCCTGCAGCAATAACACTCCCCACGAAGCACAACATCAATAGCATTCTCTTCATTTTCTTTCTATGTTGTTATCCAAATTCAAGGTGCAAAAGTAGAGTTTTTTATGAGGCTATGGTTATAAAATAGCGTTAAAAAAGCACCTTTCTATGTGAAGCCGTGAAAAATGTTTAAGGAAAAGTGTTACCTTTGACACATCTTTTTAACAACATCAATATAAAATGCTGAAAATCTTATTGCTTCATTGGTGGACCATCTCGCGCCGAACATTCGACTGGAAGCGCTTAGGTATCCTCGCTTATATCGTGTTTTGCTTTGCCATTGGGCTGTGGGTGGGCTCCAAAACGGGTGGCAGCAACTTGTCATCTTTATTCCATTATTCCGATAGCATGTATTATATTGTCCCGCTTGTGGTGGGTCTTTCGGTGACAGAGGTGCTGATGAAGCTCGTGATGAAGCGCGATGTGGTGGGCATGGATGACTATGTGCGCACCAAACCTATTGCGCGTCACACCTGGAATATGTTTCTTTTGGTGCTTAATTTGGTGGACTATTTCAACTGGTTCATTCCCATTGTTGTGCTCATTGTGGCCTGTCTTGGCCTGCCTTTGGGCTATGCGCTGCTCGCTTTTGGTCTTTCTTTGCTCATCAGTATGACCGATGGGCTGCTCATTACCGCACATCGTCTGACGCAAGGGTGGATGTATAAGTTGGTATTGTGGTTAGCTTGGTTGGTTTATTATGTAGTGGCTGCCTGCTACATTGCGTTGCTCATGCCCCTGCTTTCACCCGTTTGGCGCGTTGTGGGATGGGCATTCGTCACATTGTTGTTTGCTGTTTTGCTGTTTCTTTATATGTGTGGTGTGCGCAATTATGCTGATTACGGACAGCAACGCCCATCATCCGTCCGCCTCACGAGCCGCAGTTTGTTGGGCATGGAGTGGCTGATGCTCATGCGTGTCAAGCGCCTTCGTACGGGCTTTTTGCTGCTTTTGCTTGTTTTTACGCTGCAAGTTTATCTCGGAGGAGCATCGGATGGCTCGTCATTTCATTTGGAGGCATCGCGTCAAGCCTATCCGTTCATTCCCATTTTCTTTCCGTCTATGATTTTAGGGCAATATATTTTTGGCGTCGAAGGCAATTTCTTTCATGGGCTGTTGACAAAGCCTTTACTCGTAGAAGGAATGCTTCGGCGCAAGTATCTGTTCTTCATACAGCTCAATTTGCTGTCGGTAGTGGTGCTGTTGCCTGGCGTTTTCTATGGCTATTGGACGCTGTTGCAACTGCTTTCCTTGTTCATCTTCAGCGTGGGGTGCAATTTGTTGTTCTTCCCTACCTGTCTTTTTTCACGGCGATTAGACCTCAGTGGCTCGGCTTTTTTCAACTATCAGGGAGCCAGTTGGAGCATCAATTTGTATAGTTTGGTGTCACTTTTGCCCCTCGCCATCGTCTTTCTGCTCTTCGCATTCATTCATTCCATGTTTGTTGTGCAAGCAATTCTGGTGACGATGGGTTGCTTATTGTTGTGCCTTTCGCCTATGGTGTTGCGCGTATTGGCGCGGCGTTTCATGGCCAAGCGGCATCAACGCATGGAAACATTCAATCAATAAACCCTTTTATTCACAACAAAAAAATCATCAAAAACAATGGATATTCAAATTCAACTCCTCCAAAAAAGGTATGGAAAGGCTATGGTTGTCAATATTCCTATGCTCACTTTAAAGCAAGGAGAATTAGTAGGTTTGGTGGGAAACAACGGTGCCGGCAAGACAACACTCATGCGTTTGATCCTCGATTTGATTGAACCGACGCAAGGCTTTGTGTGTAGTAATGGTGAAAAAGTAAATGAAACAGAGGCTTGGAAACACTATACGGGCTCGTTTATTGATGGGCGTTTCCTCATAGAACTTTATACACCCGAAGAGTATTTCCAATTCATTGCAGCCGTTTATGGCATTGATGATGCCACTTTGCGCGAGCGTTTGGCCTATTATGCACCACTCATGCACGACGAAATTCTTGGGAAAAAGAAATACATTCGCGATTTTTCGCAAGGTAACAAGCAAAAGATTGGCATCATTGGAGCAATGCTTATTCATCCACAAGTGCTCATACTCGACGAGCCTTTCAACTTCCTTGACCCTTCATCGCAGATACAAGTGAGCAGATTCATCAAGCGAATCAACGAGGAATTGGGCACGTTAGTGCTCCTATCGAGCCATAATCTTAACTTTGTGGCCGACATTTCATCGCGTATTCTGCTGATGGAAAAGGGCGAAATCATTCAAGATTTGCCCAATCATGATGGCAGTGCAATGCAAGCTTTGGCCGACTATTTTGGCGAATAGATAGCAAACAAGCATTAAAAAAAGGTTCACATACGCTCGCATGTGAGCCTTTTCGTGTAATAATTTTTATTCTAATGCAAAAAAAGCAATTACTTTTTGAGTTTCAAATCATAGTTCAATTTTGAAGCAGCTTCTTCAAAATCGCTGTTAACTAAGCGCAAAGTGCTGTCATTAACGACCTTCAAAATAGTCTCACCTGAACCATCTGATGCAGGAAGTTTGTAGAAAGTACCTTCTTTTCCGGCAACAGTTTTCTTCACAACTTCATACTTTCCTTTGGTTTCTGAAACTTGATCTTTGCCCTTTTCAGCCTGAAGATAGGTGGTTGTGAGGCGGAAACCCTTAGAAGAATCGTTCACACAAGCCAACTGATACTTAATACCTGGGCCGTCAGCTGCAGGAACTGTACCCTCATAAACTACTGAATCAGTAGCTGCTGAATCATTAGCTGTTGAATCATTGGCACCAGCATTAGCTGCTGTTTTACCGTTGTTTTGGCAAGCTGCAAAAGCAACTCCTGCCGCAAGCAATACAATTGCATTTCTAAATTTTTTCATAACTCTAAATGTTTTATCAAAAAAAGATGCGCAAATTTAGCCATTTAACCCAAAACAAACATCGGTTTTGACTATAAAAATCGTTAACAGCGCTAATTTGTTTGATGGCAAAACCGTCAGACAATATTATGCTTCATGTTGCAATAGCTTCTGAATGCGCGTGTGGAGATAGGCTTTAAAGCCTTCATCTCCTTCTACTTCGATGTCATCATAAAGCCCAATGACAAACCTACCCACACCAATATAGCTGGCCACGAGCGCCTGAAGCCGCCAATGATAGTCGTCGATGGGGGTGATAAACGAAACGGATTGTGGATATTCTTCCGTCAGAAGGTGGTAGGCTAACTGCCCCATAATGAGTGAAACGCTATGCAATTCTTCGGCACAGAAACCGAAAATATCGGTAAAGAAAGGCCGATGTTCAGCCTCGCAAGTCCAGGTTTCCTCATACACCTCTACACGACCAATGCGCGATAGCTTGAAGGTTTTGTTGCATTTCGACGCATATTCATAGCAACGCACCTCTTGATCGTTGTTCAACAGTGCAAAAGGTTCCACCTTTCTATCTTTATATGTGTGGCTATGGGGCGACGAATAGTGATGCAGACACACCACTTTGTGGGCTTGAATGGCCATGGAAAGGTCTTCCAAATGTTGCTGTTGCTTGCGTTTGTAGCGCGAGTCGGTGTATAAACGCAGGTCGTAAGCGCGAGCCAACTTCTTTTGTATCGATTGCAACAGCGTCTTCTTTGCCCCCGAGGACTCTGCCAATTCATACATTGTCGCCGCCTCCTTACCGGTGAAATTCAGTGCTATTGCCAAGCGTTCAAAGAAAGGTGACTGGAGCGAAAGACGGTAATAATCGCCCTTTTTAATCACTTCAAAACCATAGTCGCGCAAGAATTGCAGGTAATAATACAGGTTACGACGCGTGCAATTCAACTGGTTGCACAGGTCTTGTGCGGTATAATCGTTGCCATCCGTCATCAAAAGGATTAGCGTTAGCTCATTACCTAATTTCTTCATTGCCTTCTTTTAGGGTTCTTTGGATGGATGTCTGCATTCTAAGTTAGCCAACACTCTCAATCAATAGCCATATATTGAGGGCCGTTACCAATGCAGCTAAGGAATAAAGAAAAGCGCTGTTCAACCGGCTATTGGCATATTTTCCCATCACACGTTTGGAAGAAGTGAGACTCACTTGCAGGAAAACCGTGAAAGGAAGCTGTATGGAAAGCACCATTTGCGAAATCAACAGCCCCTGAAAAGCATTGCCAATGAAGAAGATAAGCAGCAGGGCCACGCCCAATGACAGCACGATTCCAACGATGGAGTGGGTGTCTTTGGCATTATACGACTCGCCAAACAGACCCGAAAAGATGCTGCCTGCCGCCATACCACTGGTGATAGTGCTCGATATTCCCGCTAAAAGTAGGGCAATAGCAAAGATGTTTGCGGCGTTATTTCCCAACAAAGGATGCAGCATTGCCTGTGCTTGTTGCAACTCATCCACCTGCTGACCGTGGGCAAAGAAAGTGCTGGCTGCGAGCAAAATCATGGCCGAATTGATGGCCCATCCCACGATCATAGAGAACAATGTGTCGACAAATTCATATTTTAACATGTGTTGAATGCGCGCATCACCTTTCAGATGAATTTCCCTACTCTGCACCACTTCGGAGTGAAGAAACAGATTATGGGGCATCACCACCGCACCCAACACACTCATAATGATGAGCAACGACCCCTCGGGCACGCTTGGAACGAAAGCACCGGCAATGGCTTTAGGCCACTGAATGTCTACTAAAAACAGCTCATAGATGAACGAAAGGCCTATCATCGACACAAAACCAATGATCGATCGCTCCATCTTTTGGTAACTATTGGTGAACAACATCACAAGCACGGCTATCGTTGTGAGCACTGCACCCGTTGGAATCGCTATGCCAAAGAGCATCTGCAGCGCAATGGCACCACCCAAAATTTCGGCCAATGAGGTAGAGATGCTGGCTAAAATGGCCGTCACGATGATGGGCTTTCCCACCCATTTCGGCGAGTATTTCACGGCCGCTTCACTCAAACACAGGCCCGTCACGATGCCCAAATGGGCTACATTGTGTTGCAAGGCAATGAGCATGATGGTGGAAAGCGTCACTACCCATAGCAAAGAATAGCCAAAGCTCGAACCGGCAGCAAAGTTGCTGGCCCAGTTTCCAGGGTCGATGAAACCCACAGTAACCAGCAACCCCGGCCCAATATATTTTAAAATGTCTAAACCACCCAACACATGTGGGTGATCACGACGACGCAAATCTTTCAAAAAATTCTTCATAACCTTCGGTTGTTATTCTATTTTCGTGCGCCCCGTTGGAGGAGTTTCTTGGCGAGATGCACAACGATTGAATTGCTTCCCCCTGCACGTTGCGGTCGCATTGTCCCCAAAAAGGATGCTACAAAGTTACGACTTTTTTTAATAGTAGGCGTGCGTGATGTGCCGAAAGCCATTTTTATTTGTAGAATAACGTGTGCCGGATGAGATGAAATGGGTGCCGATGTGCCTTCGATAGTTAAAAACAAATGGCCGAAAAACAGCCGCTATCCATGCAGTGAAAGCGGAATTTGAAAAGACCCCAAAATGCTTTAAAGAACAAATTTATACAGTTGCCGTCGCAATACCTATCACTTTATGCAGTAAAGTGCCCCACTTTATGAAGCAATCTCTATCAAATTACCGCGCAATCTATACGATATTACGATGCCATCTGAAAGGAAATGGTTGAAAAGGTGAGGGGAGAGGTTTGAAAAGAAGGCTTGCAGTCTGTGGTTTAAAGGCATGATTGCGCCTGCTATGTGTCGTAGTGTGTGAGCAAGTCGTAATGCTTTCGTGGGTTGAAAATTTATGGTATGTGAGTGTTTGCTGCATGAAAAATGCGGCGACGGGCTTTGCTATGTCGTGGGTTTGCTGTAACTTTGTGGGCAATAGAAAAAGAACTTGATTAAAAATAAAGATTATGGCAAAAAAAGCATTATTGATGATTCTCGATGGATGGGGAATCGGAAAACGTGGAAAGGGTGACGTAATATACAATACTCCAACACCTTATTTAGATTATTTGAATGCCGTTTCGCCTCATGCACAACTGCTTACATCGGGCGAAGACGTTGGTTTGCCTGCCGGACAGATGGGTAACTCTGAAGTGGGTCATTTGAATATTGGTGCCGGTCGCATTGTATATCAAGATTTGGTGAAGATTAATAAGGCTTGCCAAAACGGTGATATTTTAAAAAATAAAGGCATCGTTGAGGCCTACAGCTATGCTAAATCGCAAGGTAAGAAGCTGCATCTCATGGGGTTAACCTCTACGGGTGGTGTGCATTCTTCGCTCAACCACTTATTTAAACTCATTGAGATTGGCAGCGAGTATGGTTTGAAAGATCAGGTGTTTGTGCATTGCTTTATGGACGGACGCGATACCGATCCGAAGAGTGGTAAGGGCTTTATTGAGCAAGTGCAGGCTTGTTGCGACAAGAACGGAGCACATATTGCGAGCATTGTAGGACGCTTCTACGCCATGGATCGCGACAAACGGTGGAATCGTGTGAAAGAGGCTTACGACCTTTTGGTAAAAGGTGAAGGCAAACAGGCTACCGATTTGGTGAAGGCAATGCAGGAAAGTTATGACGAAGGTGTGACCGATGAGTTTATCAAGCCTATCAACAACAGCACAGTGAACGGCACGATTGAGGCCGGCGATGTGGTGATTTTCATTAATTATCGCAACGACCGCGCCAAGGAATTGACACAAGTGCTGACGCAAGAGGATATGCCTGCCGAAGGAATGGCGACGGTGAAGGATTTGAAATATTACTGCATGACCCCGTATGATCCTAACTTTAAGCATGTGGAAGTGCTGTTCCCGAAAGAGAATGTGCAGGACACGTTGGGCGAATATCTTTCGCGTTTGGGCAAACGTCAGTTGCATACGGCTGAAACAGAGAAGTATGCGCACGTGACATTCTTCTTTAATGGTGGACGTGAACAGCCTTTTGAGGGTGAAGATCGCATTCTGGTTCCGTCGCCAAAGGTGGCTACTTATGACCTAAAGCCCGAGATGAGCGCTTTCGAAGTGAAGGATAAATTGGTGGGAGCCATCAACGATGACATCTATGATTTCATTGTTGTGAACTTCGCAAACGGCGATATGGTGGGCCATACAGGTGTATATCATGCCATTGCGAAGGCTGTTTGGGCTATTGATCATTGTGTGGAAGAGGTCGTGGAAGCCGCTAAGAAGAACGACTATGAGGTGATTATTATCGCCGATCATGGTAATGCAGACAACGCAATCAATCCCGATGGAACGCCCAACACGGCGCACTCGCTGAACCCCGTGCCGTTTATTTATGTCACAAACAATAATTCGGCAACGGTGAAAGATGGTCGTTTGGCTGACGTAGCTCCTTCAATTCTTCATATCATGGGCTTGGAACAGCCTGCTGATATGACAGGAGAATGTCTCATCTCTGATAATCGTTAAGCGATGGATGTAAAGATTGAACCCACGTGGAAACAGCAACTTGGGACGGAGTTTGACAAGCCTTATTTCGCAACCTTGGCCGAACAGGTGCGCCAGGCCTATAGGATGGGGCCGTGTTTCCCGCCCAGTAGGTTGGTTTTCAATGCGTTTAATCTTTGCCCTTTCAATGAAGTGAAGGTGGTAATCATGGGACAAGACCCTTATCATGAGCCCGGACAAGCCATGGGGTTGAGCTTTTCTGTGCCCGAAGGTGTTGCTATCCCGCCTTCACTTCAGAATATTTTTAAAGAAATTCAGGCTGACTTGGGGAAGCCTTTGCCCACGAGTGGCGACCTAACGCGTTGGGCTTCGCAGGGCGTTTTGCTTTTAAACGCCACACTTACTGTGCAAGCCCATGTGGCCAACAGTCATCAAGGACTGGGCTGGAGTGTGTTTACCGATGCTGCAATCCGTGCGCTAAGTGCGCATCGCGAGCACTTGGTTTTTATGCTGTGGGGCGGTTATGCGCGCAGCAAACGCAGTTTGATTGATGGGCAACGGCATCTCATTTTAGAGTCGGTTCACCCCTCTCCGCTTTCCGCTAACCGTGGAGGTTGGTTTGGAAATCATCATTTTTCGCGGTGTAATGCTTATCTTCGGTCGCATGGGTTGACGGAGATTGATTGGTAGCACGTTTCAAAGACTGGATGAAGAAAGAAGATTTGCACATTATTCAAGTGGGTAATGTGCTCGTTTCACCGGATATTTTTACTGAGAAGTTTTGCTGCGATCTCGATAAATGCCATGGCATTTGCTGTGTAGAAGGGGATGCCGGTGCACCCATAAGCATGGATGAAATTGCCGAAACAGAAGCGGTTTTGGATGTCGTTTGGCCCGATTTGAAGGCTTCTGCACAAGCTGTTATCGACAAACAGGGAGTGGCTTATGTGGATGAAGAGGGCGATTTGGTGACAAGTATTGTGGGAGGAAAGGACTGTGTCTTTACCTATGACCATGAAGGTTGTTGTCTTTGTGCACTCGAAAAGGCCTATCGTGGGGGTAAAACGCAGTTTAAAAAGCCTATTTCTTGCGCGCTTTATCCCATCAGAGCCAAAGCATTTGCGGGTGGGTTAGTAGGTATCAATTATCACAAATGGCACATTTGTCGCGATGCTGTGGCAAAAGGTGAAGCGCTGAATATGCCGGTTTATCAATTTTTAAAAGCGCCTTTGATAGAACGTTTTGGCGAAGATTGGTATCAAGAGCTATGCCAAGCGGCGGCCGAAATAGAGGCTTTATTAGATGAAACGAAAAAAAATGAATAACGAACTCTTTTCGTTATTCATTTTTTTGATGTGCTATGATGAGCTGTTTGCGCTCCTTTTGGGACGAAAGGGATAGGTCTCTCAGCTCTAAACGCTATTCCCATGTATGATGGAAAGCTTGCTTATGCTTGGTTGCGATATTGTCGAGGCGACATGCCTACATGCTCTTTAAAGAACTTTCCCAAGAAACTTTGGTTGGGAAAGTTGAGCAATTCGGTGATGTCTTTAATGCTCTTTGCAGTGGTTTTGAGCAGCACACGTATCTCCATGACGACGTAATAGTCGATCCATTCGTTAGGCGTTCGGTGGCTGGCAGCCTTAATTGACTCGGATAAATACTTATGCGTGATGTGTAATTGTTGTGCATACCAGCTCACACGTCGTTGCACTTTGAAGTTCTTTTCGACTAAAGCAATGTAGTCAGCAAATATCTTATCGGCACGATATTGCTTGCGATTATCACTGCTTTGAATGCGAAACAGAGTGTCACCTAAGTCATAAATCATGGTTTTAAGTAGCGATTTCACAAGTTCTATGCGGAAATGGTGTGCTGTATTGTCGACCATTTTCTGCAACACTTTGAAATAGTTTTCCAACTTTTCAATCTCGTTTGGCTGCAATTTGCAAACGGGATGGGTTTTCGAAAAGATAAAAAGACTGGAGAGTTCATGTATGTTTGCGACAATCTCTTGGAAGAAATCTTCTGAAACCATGATGCCAAATGCACTGCTATCTGCACCGACTTTTGCGTAATCGAGCGTCTGTCCGGGACTGATAATGACAATATGATTGGGCTCTATTTCATGGGGAATGGTGTCGAGTGTGTAGTTGAATTGCCCCGAACGGCATACGGCAATGAACAAACAAGCTACTTTTCTGGATACCTGGGGCATGGAGAATTTCGCAATATCTTCTATTAACAACAGGTCTTTATCGATGTGGCTTCCACCATAAAGCTCAAGCGTTGACGCAATAGTAATATCTTGATTTCGTAACATATTGATGTAGATTTGCTCTACAAAGATACAAAAAACGAAGGAAAACGGCGTTGTTTTCTGAAAATAGTCTATTTAATCGTGCCATTTATAGGACAAAGTGGGGCAGACTTCTATCCCTTCTACTTTCTCAATCTGTTCGGATTTGAAGGCACGATCGCCTGTAATCCACAGGCGATGTATCGGTTGTAAAGTGAATTTTCTATACGCTTGTTCGTCGGTTTCACCACTGCATTGGTAGTGCAAACCGTTGATATTGACCCATTCTTGCTGGTGTGTATGCCGGAAGGTTACACGCGCATAGCCATAGAAAGCCTGTGGAAAGACGAAGCAAACGGTGTCGCCTTGCACCACAAGATAGTCGGGTCGGAAGATGTGTGTGATGCGTTCTGAGGCATGAATGGCGTCGAAGTCCCCACTACTTTGCATGCTTTTGCGCTGCGATGGCAGTGCAGGTTGCCACAAAGCAAGGGCACATTCGTTGGTGTTCCATTGCTGTTCTTCGGGCGATGGTGCACGAAATATTTCGCTATGGTCTTTGGTTAATGCCACATTTGCATGTCGTGTAAGCCACGAATCGTCACTAACGAAGGAAAAAGGTGTGCCTTCTGCCTGCTCACCATGGTAGGAAATGGCAATCTGTTGTGCTTGCAAATGAGGAAAGGCAGGGCTAAACCATACGGCAATGGTGTTGCTATCGGGCTGCAAAAAGCGCGTAACATCTAACGAAGCATATAGAGGTTGGTCGTCGTTGGGCTGCATTCTGTAGGACCATCGCTTGCTCTTCAACACATTATAGCCATTTACATAAACCTCAATATAGCCCGTTGTCGCAACGTTTAACCATGCACGTTTGGGGCGTTGTGCATGGATATAGGTGCGTCTGAACCACACTTGCGAAGTGGAATCAGTCATCGTTGCGCCAATCCAAGCATGTGATAGTGCGGTAGAAGCCAGCACTTGCTCTATCCATACGGATTGTTTTTCCTCAGAAGTTATGTTATTTTGTGCACTAATAGGCAATTCGAAAAGCACTAAATGACATAGCAAGAAGAGCTTTATGATGAAACTTCGCTGTGGATAATAGCCTACAAAAAAGCCCCATTCTCGTGATAGAAAGGGGCTTTTCTCATCTGTTTGAAACAGCATATAATAGGATTTAGAAGACCTTATGCGTCAATATTGGCATAAGTTGCATTCTCTTCGATAAACACTCTGCGCGGTTCTACGTCGTCACCCATCAGCATTGAGAAGATTTCATCAGCTTCTGCAGCGTTCTGAATGGTCACTTGTTTGAGCAAACGCTGTGCAGGATCCATCGTAGTTTCCCACAATTGGTCGGGATTCATCTCACCTAAACCTTTGTAACGCTGTGTATGTAGAGCCTTATCATCTTCTTTTCCTTCTACATATTTGTCGATAAAGGCCTGGCGTTGTTGCTCAGTATAGCAATATTCGCTCACCTTTTTATAGGTACATTTATAGAGAGGTGGTGTGGCAATATAGAGGTGACCATCCTCAATAACCTTAGGCATAAAGCGATAAAAGAGTGTCATAATGAGCGTATCGATGTGCGAACCATCGACATCAGCATCGGTCATTATGATGATTTTGTCGTAGCGAAGTTTATCAATATTGGCCTCTCTGTCGTCTTCTCCTTCAACACCAAAGCGCACACCTATGCTTTGAATGATGTTCATTACCGACTCAGCTTCGAACACTCTATGCCATTGTACCTTCTCAACGTTGAGGATTTTACCACGCAAGGGCAATATGGCTTGAGTGTAACGGTCGCGACCTTGCTTGGCAGAACCGCCTGCAGAGTCACCCTCTACAAGAAAGATTTCGCAATCTTTTGGGTCTTTGTTTGAGCAATCGGCCAGCTTTCCAGGCAGTCCTCCACCCGACATTACACTCTTACGTTGTACACTTTCGCGGGCTTTACGTGCGGCAATACGCGCCGTTGCAGCTAAAACAACCTTCTCACAAATCTTCTTTGCTTCGATGGGATGCTCTTCTAAATAGTTAGAAAGCGCCTCACCTACGGCCTGTTGCACAGCACCTGAGACCTCACTGTTGCCGAGTTTCGTCTTTGTTTGACCCTCAAATTGTGGTTCAGCCACCTTAATTGAGATGACAGCTGTTAATCCTTCGCGGAAGTCTTCCCCCGCAATTTCAATCTTAGCCTTTTCAATTTGCTTGGCAATAGATGGCTCTGCATCGGCGTATGCCTTCAGGGTTCGCGTTAAAGCTGCGCGGAAACCTGTGAGATGTGTGCCGCCTTCGATGGTGTTAATGTTGTTGACATAGCTATGAATGTTTTCCGAATAGTCGGTGTTATACATAATAGCTACCTCAATAGGGATGCCTTGTTTCTCGGTTTTCAAGTAGATAACGTCATCAAATAAGTGGGTGCGGTGTCGGTCAACATAGCGCACAAACTCTTTCAATCCATCCTTAGCATGGAACACTTCTTCGCGTGTTTTGCCCTCTTCATTGGGACGAAGATCGCGCAAAGTGATGCGAATGCCGGCGTTTAAGTAAGCTAATTCGCGCATGCGGCTGGCCACAATGTCCCATTTAAACGTAGTAGTTGTGAAGATAGTTGGGTCGGGCCAGAACTGTTGTCGTGTGCCTCTTTTGGTTGTTTCACCAACCACTTTCACAGGATAGAGCGGCTTTCCCTTCTCATACTCTTGTTGATAAATCTTGCCATCACGATAGACTTGCGAGAGCATGTGCGTTGAAAGGGCATTCACACAGCTGACACCTACACCATGAAGACCACCACTTACCTTGTAAGAACCCTTGTCAAACTTACCTCCGGCATGCAGAACTGTCATCACAACTTCAAGTGCTGACTTGTGTAATTTCTTGTGTTCGTCAACCGGAATACCACGACCATTGTCCTCAACGGTCACGGAGTTGTCTTCGTTGATGGTGATTTCAATGTCCGTACAATAACCCGCCATGGCTTCGTCAATAGAGTTATCTACGGTTTCATTGATTAAATGATGCAATCCTTTTTCGCTAATGTCGCCAATATACATGGCGGGACGTTTGCGAACGGCCTCCAAACCTTCCAATACTTGGATATTGGAGGCGGAATAATTGGCCTCGTTATTGAGATTTTCTGCCATTGTTTTGAATCGTGTGATTTATCTGCAAAGATACGGAAAAAGCCGCAATTATAAAACTTTTTGCCATGAAAAAGCATGTGGCACCGCGTGAAAAGGTGCCATAACATTTGGAATAATAAGAAGAAAACAGAGTCTTTCTTGGTGAGATGACAAGAAAAAGGGGAATAAATCAGTTAGAGGACGCATTTAAGAAAGCATAGAAAGTGTATGCAACCTCTTTTCCACTTGCCTTTTGGTAAAGTCGCTATAGATGCCACTTCTTCTATGAAAGAGATGTCTTTGTATCCATTTTTCCGCCTTTTTGTAATCTCCTTTTTCCATGTATGCGGCACCAATCATATACACTGCGTCGTTCACTATAGATTTAGCCCACTTCATTCCTTCCCCATATTGGCCGTATGCAATGGTGCGTAACTTCCTACATCGTATGCGGTAGAACTGGGTTATGGCTTCGTCGAATTGGTTATTAAGAAACAAAGCCATTCCATAATGATAGATAACCAGCACATCTCTCGGTTCAATAGCCATCGCTTTTTGGGATGTAGCTAATGCTTCCGTTGCATTTCCTTTCACATAATATACCGAAGATAATTCTGTAAGGAAATAATATTCTTCAGGATATGCCTCAACACAAGCCATGAGAAACTTTTCCAGCCGTGCCCAATCTCCGTGCTGTTTAAGCGAATGGATTGTTTCTTGAATTTGGCTTTGCTCGTTTTTTAATTCATCATGCACTTCCATATCCGCTATTCTTTTATGCTGAAAGCGTGTGTTGTTTTGAATACTACACCAAATATAAAGACGTTGGACCCCATAAGAAATACCCCTGTTCCATCGCTATTAAACGCTTATCGCATGGGCGGACATCATATCTTTGCACCATACGACATGCATAAAGGTCGCAACTTCCGTAGAAATTACGACCCTTACCATTGCAAATGGATGCTTAACCCAATTTGCTGATGTGCTGTGCTAAGCCCGATTTGATGTTAGCTGCCTTGTTGGCATGAATGATATTCACTTTAGCCAACTTATCTAACATTGCCTGAACAACGGGATAAAGCTTCAAAGCCTCTTCTTTGTCGGCAAGCGAACGCAACTTACGTACAGCGTTACGCATGGTCTTTGCGTAATATTTGTTGTGCAACGTTCTCGTCTTTGTCTGACGAATTCTCTTTACGGATGATTTATGATTTGCCATCTTTGCTAATACTTTACTTTTTAATTTGTAGTCCCTAGCAGAGTCGAACTGCTCTTTAGAGAATGAAAATCTCTCGTCCTAACCGATAGACGAAGGGACCATCGCACTTATTTTGCGGGTGCAAAGTTAGTATATTAATTTGGTATAGCCAAACATTTGTAGAAATATTTTTCGCAAGTGCCTGTTTCTCGGGAATAAGAGCTACCTTTGTTCGTGATGATGATCAAGACAAAAGCAATCGTGTTGCATGCGTTTAAGTTTGGCGAAGGCAAGCTGATGGTGGAAATGTTCACCCAGAAACGGGGCTGTGTCACCTTTGTTGTGCGTCCATCGGCATCGCCAAAGGGAGCCATGAAAAAGCAATATTTCCAGCCTTTTACACTGCTCGAGGTGGAGTTTGATTACCGCCTGAAGAACGATTTGCAGCATTTAAAGAGTGTAGGGCTTGCTGTTCCGCTCGCATCTATCCCTTTCGATGCCTACAAACTGTCCATCACCCTCTTCCTTTCTGAATTTACTTTACATGTGGTGCATCACGAACCCGTCAACGAACCCCTGTTTGATTATCTTTTTCATAGCATTGAATGGTTGGACAGTTGCGACCATAATTTTGCCAATTTTCATTTGGTTTACATGATTCACCTATTGCGTTTCTTAGGGGTTTACCCCAACTTAGACGACTATGTGAGCGGTTGTTATTTCGACATGCGCAATGGATGTTACGTGCGAACGCTGCCTTTGCATGGTCAATTTCTGCCGATTGAGGACGCAGCCTTGGTGGCAACGTTCTCACGAATGGACTATGCCAACATGCACTTATTTAAACTGTCGCGTGCAGAGCGCAATCGATTTTGCGACATTGTGTTGCACTATTATGCCTTGCATCTGCCGAAATTTCCCGAAATCAAGTCGCTTGCTGTGCTGCGTGACTTGTTTTAAGTTGCAAGATGATACCACAAGGTTGGCCGTTACCGTAGTGATGGTTGTGGTGCCGCTGTCTCTTTAGAAAAGAAAGGAGCAACAAAGGCCCAGAAAAAGCATCGTCTTTGCAGTGCAATCTGCATGAGATTGTTGCATAATATGATAGCTTTTGCCGCACGAAATGCACCATTTTACAAAGCAAGGGAGTAAATGGCTCTGAGCAAGCACGATAGCTTAACAACTCACTTACTACAACAACTGATAGGATAGCCTTGGTGTATGGATTGCCATTCCGCAAAGACAACACGGCATAACAGCAGGAATGAAAGGCGACATGATGCTTTCCTATCAACGCATGTGGATGAGACAAGGTGACACATCATTTGCTTTCACTTCTGCTCCCTCTCTTGATTATTCCCCAAACGACAGGCGTAAAAAGTAGCACTACAAGTCACTTTTAGAAAAAATTACGTCATTTCGTAAATCGCATGCGATGAAACTGGCATAGTTTTTGTATCTTTGTAAGCGTAAGAAGAAAATCATACACTATAAAATTGAAACAGAAAAGAAGATAAAAGATGGAAAGTATTCAGAATAAACAATATGGCGGTGAGCGTCCTCTATTTGGTATTCACGACACGAGACTGGAGCATATCACCATCACGGATGGCGAATCGGGGATTAAATGCTGCAAGAATGTGGAGTGTCACGACTCGAAATTCTATGGCAAATATCCTTGGTGGCACGTTGATGGCAGCGTGATTACAAATTGTTATTTTGCGCCTGAGAGCCGTTCAGCTATTTGGTACAGCCAAAACATGGTAATGAAAGACTCGGTCATTGATGGGCCTAAGTTCTTTCGTGAGATGGAAAACCTCAGTTTAGAGCATGTAACAATCAACGATGCCGACGAGACTTTTTGGAAAGTGAAGGGCATAAAGATTAAAGATGTGACGCTGCACGATGGCACTTATCCCTTTATGTTCTGCGAGGATATCTATGTGGATGGGCTGACAAGCGACAGCAAATACATCTTTCAATATTGCAAAAACGTAGAAGTTCACCATGCCAATATCACAACGAAAGACAGTTTTTGGGAATGCGAGAATGTGGTTGTCTACGATAGTGTGCTCGATGGTGAGTACTTAGCTTGGCACTCTAAGAACATCAAATTGGTGCGTTGTCACATCAAAGGTGAACAACCATTGTGCTATTTGGATGGCATCGTGTTGGAAGACTGCACGTTTGATGCCGAGTGTGACCGCACATTTGAAGATAGCAGACACATTGATGCGTCGATAAAGGGCAGCATTACGGAAATTAAAAACCCGATTAGTGGGCGGATTGTGGCCGACGAGATTGGCAAAATCACTTATAATGCGTTTGCAAAAGGTAAGGATTGCGTGATTGAAACGAGGAAATAAACGGCAATGGAACCATTTGATTTTGATAAAATCATCCCGCGACGGGGCACAAATTCCTACAAATGGGATGAGCCAAACGATGCCGATGTGCTCCCTATGTGGGTGGCAGACATGGACTTTCCCACGGCACCTTGCATCATTAACGCTTTAAAAAAGCGCATTGAGCATGGCATTTTTGGCTATACTTTTGTCCCCGACAGCTATTACGAAGCGCTGATTCATTGGTTTGAGCGGCGTCATGGGTGGCATATTCAGCGCGAAGAGGTGCTCTATACCACGGGCGTCGTGCCGGCCATCGCCTGTGCTTTAAAGGCTTTAACGTTGCCAGGGGAGAAGGTGTTGGTGCAAACTCCTGTCTATAATTGTTTCTTTTCATCGATTAAGAACTGTGGATGTGAGGTGGCAGAGAACCCTCTCCGCCGTGAAAAAGACAGCTATGTCATCGATTTTGAAGACTTCGAACGTAAGTGTTCGGATGAGAAAAACACCGTGTTTTTGCTTTGCAATCCGCATAATCCGTCGGGGCGTGTGTGGACAAAAGCAGAATTGCAACGCATGAACGACATCTGTTTGCGACATGATGTGCGGGTGATTGCCGATGAGATTCATGGCGAAGTCATCATGCCGGGCTATCATTTTCAGCCTTTTGCTGCGGTAAATGAGGCGTGCAAAGCCAATAGTGTAGTGCTCAACTCGCCCACAAAGGCTTTTAATATTGCGGGATTGCAGATAGCAAACATCATTTGTAGCGATGCAAGGTTGCGCAGAAAGATCGACCGGGCCATCAATATCAATGAGGTTTGTGACGTCAATCCATTCGGCGTTATCGCGCTACAGGCGGCCTATAATGAAGGAGAAGCGTGGCTCGATGCACTCAATATTTACTTGCATGAGAACTATCTTACGTTGAAAACCTTTATCCATGAGCAGCTTCCTGCACTGGAAGTGTGTCGCTTAGAAGGCACTTATTTGGCCTGGGTGGACATTCATCGCACGGGATTAACGGCCGATGAAGCCTGTGAGAAGCTGCTGCATGAGGCAAAACTCATGCTGAATAGCGGTACGATGTATGGCGAGAAACGAGGTGGACATTACCTGAGAATTAATTTGGCATGCCCAAAAACAACGCTTGTTGAGGGCTTACATCGACTCAAAAAAGTGTTGACTTTGGAGATGAATAACCCAAAGGGATAGGGGTTTATCCTGCGATAGTGCTCTAAAAAGCGTGGCTTCTCCCTATGATGTATAAGGAGAAGCCACACTTTTTATACGGCAGTAAGTTCCCCGGTGACCGAATTGATGATGAAACCGCGCACGGAAACGTCATGAGGTACTAAGGGATGATGCTGAATAACATCAACGGTATGGTGCACAGATGCCTCGGTATCGTGGAAACCTTCCAACCATTCGTTGAGGTTTATGCCACTCCGGCGGATGGTTTCCAACGTAGAATCGGTGATACCTCGCGCTTTCATGTGTGCATGAAACGCGTCATAGTGCATGTGACAGGCGCCACATTCTGAATGAGCCACCACCATAATCTCATTTACTCCCAACTCAAAAATAGCTACAATGAGGCTGCGCATGGCCGAATCGAAAGGCGAAATGACCAAGCCTCCGGCATTCTTAATGAACTTAGCATCGCCATTTTTGAGACCTAAAGCGGCCGGAAGCAGCTCGGTTAAGCGCGTATCCATGCACGAAAGTACGGCCAAATGCTTGTCGGGATATTTGGAAGTGATATACTTTTCGTAACCTTTCGCGGCTACAAACTGTTGATTATATTGGAGAATTTCATCTATCATAGCTTGTCATGTGAAGGGTTTCTATATCCAAACCTGCTACAAGAGCAAAACAAAAGGGTGGACACTGCTTGCGCAATGCTCACCCTTTTGCTGAACTGTTAACCATAAAGTTGCTACTATTTATTGCGTAACGAGCGCTTTTGTGTCGCGCGCAATAACGATTTCTTCATCAGTGGGTACGACAACTACTTTCACTTTGCTGTCAGGAGTAGAAATGATGGCTTCCTCACCATGAATGGTTGCATTCTTTTCTACATCGATCTTAATACCCATATACTCAAGACCTGCACAAGCTTTCTCACGTGTTCCCGTTTGATTCTCGCCCACACCGGCCGTAAAGACAATGGCATCTACACCGCCAAGTGCTGCAGCATAAGCGCCAATATATTTCTTAATGCGATAGTCATACATCTTCATCGCCAGCAAAGCACGCTCATTTCCATCCTTAGCGGCTTGCTCAATATCGCGCATATCGCTTGAAATTCCGGTAATTCCTACCACGCCACTCTTCTTGTTTAGATACTCAGACATCTCGTGAGGTGTCATGTTTAGCTTCCTCATAAGATAAGTAACTGCCGACGGATCTATATCACCACAGCGCGTACCCATCATCAAACCTGCCAACGGAGTGAGCCCCATTGAAGTGTCAATTACCTTTCCATTGTGCACAGCTGCTACGCTTGCACCGTTGCCTATGTGACAAGTTATGATCTTAGAATGGTGAATATCCAAACCTAAGATTTCGCAAACGCGCTGCGATACATAACGATGTGAGGTGCCATGGAAGCCATAACGACGCACATGGTATTGCTCATAAAGGTTGTAAGGGATGGCATAAAGATAAGCATAATCGGGCATGGTGCTATGGAAAGCATTGTCAAACACACACACTTGCGGTGTATTAGGCATCAACTCATCCACGGCTTTAATGCCTTTTAAATGCCCAGCATTGTGCACAGGTGCAAGATCACAGAGGCTTTCTATATCCTTTTCAACCTGCGGAGTGCAAATAACACTTTCCGTATAGATATCACCTCCTTGCACGATACGATGCCCTACGGCATCTATTTCATCAAGACTTTTGATAGCACCAAACGTTGGATCGAGCAAACAATCAAACACAAGGCCAACGCCTTCCTTATGGGTTGGCAGGTCGGCCATAATGGTTTTCTTCTCACCATTGGGCAGTTTCACCTTGATAAAGGCATTATCTATGCCAATTCTCTCGACACCTCCTTGTGCCAACACCGACTCATTATCCATGTTGTAGAGCTTATACTTGATAGAACTGCTCCCACAATTTAAGACTAATACGTTCATAAATGGATTTAATGTGATATGTGATACGTTGAATTTGAATGATTTTTCAGACCTTTTGTGCAGCAAATCATGCTCCACTTCAAACCTTTTCCTCCTAATTATTCTTTGCTTCTTGCGCCTGACAAGCTGTGATAGCAATCATATAATAAATGTCTTCTACCGAACATCCACGACTTAAATCGTTCACAGGACGTGCAATTCCTTGCAAAATCGGACCGATAGCTTTGGCATTTCCCAAGCGTTGTACGAGCTTATATGCAATGTTCCCTACCTCAAGATTAGGCACAACGAGTACATTTGCCCTACCAGCAATCGTGCTACCCGGCGCTTTTGTTGCCGCAACGGATGGCACTAAAGCAGCATCTGTCTGCAATTCGCCGTCGATATCTAACGTTGGATCCAACGTCTTTGCTATCTTTGTTGCCTCAACAACCTTATCCACTACCTCGTGAGAAGCGCTGCCTTTCGTTGAAAAACTCAACATAGCCACACGCGGATCATCAAAACCTGCTACACATTTTGCAGTCTCTGCCGTGCAAATAGCTATCTGAGCCAATTGGTTTGCATCGGGAACTGGCGTAACAGCTACGTCACCCATGAACACAACGCCATCGTTTCCATATTGCTTTTGCGTGGTAACTAAGAGCAAACCACCGCTGATACACGTAATACCCGGGCGGCATTTGATAATCTGAAGTGCAGGTCTTAACGTCTCAGCCGTGGTGCTTAACGCCCCACTTATCTGTCCATCGGCACCATTTGTCTTAATAATCATGCAACCTAAATAAAGGTTATTCGTGGTAACCAGTTGGCGTGCTTGCTCCAAAGTCATCCCCTTTTTCTTGCGAAGTTCACACAAGAGTGCGGCATACTCTTCGCTTTTAGGATTGTTTTGAGGATCAATAACGGTTGCTTTCCCGATGTTTTGCAGGCCCCATTGTGCTGCAAGCTGTTGGATTTTCGTTGGATTACCGATTAAAATAATATCGGCTAAGTCGTCAGCCAATGCACGATCAGCTGCACGGAGCGTGCGTTCTTCCTCTGCTTCTGGAAGCACAATACGCTGTTTATCAGCCTTTGCGCGCGCTACAATCTGCTGTAATAATTCCATTTTTTATATTGCTTATAAAATATTTCAAATGTTCTTGTTGTTATAACAATGCTGAAAATTGTCATTTCTACTTTGCAAATTTAGTGAATTTTATTGAACATTGCCCGATAAGCGCTCTAAAAAAAATAAAAAATCAAGATAATTCTGTCGTCAGAATCTGTTCCAACTCCTCGGCCGATAACCGCAGATAGAATTGCCCTCCCATAGCAATACTGATGCGACCTGTCTCTTCACTCACTACAATGGCTATCGCATCGCTGACCTGACTGATACCCATTGCCGCACGATGCCGCAGTCCTAACTCCTTAGGAATATTCAAATCGTGGCTTACAGGCAAGATACATCCTGCCGCTTTAATACGCTTTTGCGAAATAATCATCGCGCCATCGTGCAAAGGAGAGTTCTTAAAAAAGATATTTTCGATGAGCCTTTGATTGATATTGGCATCAATTCTGTCGCCCGTATCCATAATATCATCAAGCGGAGAAGCCCGTTCGATGATAATCAATGCACCCACTTTTCCTTTACCCATGCTCATACAAGCCAGCACAATAGGCACAATCATCTGACGTGTCTCCTCGCTTTGCCGTGCATTTCGGTGTCCCTCGAAGAACTTTGCCAAACGTTTAAACTGCCGATGTGCACCTAAGGAATAAAGGAAACGGCGAATTTCTTCTTGGAAAAGCACAATCAAAGCCAAGGCACCCACGCCAACCAACTTGTCAAGAATGGCTCCTAAAAGCCGCATTTCGAGCACTTGACTGACGAAAAGCCACACCAAAACAAACACGATGACACCAATAAAGATATTCAACGAGCGGCTCTCTTTCATCAAACGATAAATATAATAGAGCAACAACGCTACTAAAACAATATCGATGACATCCTTAATTCCAAAATTAAAAGGCATCGTAAAACTAATTTATCCAGTTGTTTTATGTTCTATTTTAACATACATCAATTCTCAACAGGGTGCTGTTTTGATGGAAATGAGCACCCTATGGATGACCTTTCCGCACGAAACGCTGCCTCATCTTGCCGCATATTCACGTCTTTATGCCCATTCATCACCCGGTGAACTTTGTTGCATCTCCGAGATAATCTTCACTGTTTCCACAGCTTCAGACACGTCGTGCACCCGTAAAATGTTAGCTCCTTTCATCAAACTTGCGGCATGGATGGCCGTCGTTCCATTCAAAGCGGTCGACGCATCGCCACCCACTAACTGGTAAATCATACGTTTACGCGACACACCTATTAATAAAGGAAGTTCCAAAGCACGCAGCTCTTCCAACCCATTGAGCACGGAATAATTCTGCTGTAAGTCCTTTCCAAAGCCAAAACCCGGGTCAAGAATAATATCTTTCGCCCCTCGAGCGCGTAATTGTTGCACCTCTTTTGCAAATGAAAGTATCATGTCGTTGAGATTTGATTTCACCGACATTAAGATATAGGGCACCTGCAACTGACCCACCACATCAAACATATTCTCCGTTTCATGAATAGGAACATTGGCAATACCAGTGATACCTCCTTCGCTCACATCATTAATAATATCGGCTTGCCACTCCTCAATACAGCGGCGAGCTACAAGCGGTCGGTAGGTATCCACCGACACAATAGCCGTGGGTTGCTCCCGTCTTACGATGGCAAGTGCACGCTTCAAACGTTCCATCTCCTCGCTTTCGCTCACGACAGATGCCCCCGGACGTGTTGAAAAGGCACCCACATCAATCATCGTTCCACCTTGTTCGACAATCTCATTCGCACGATGAGCAATCTCTTCCTCGGTTTGTTTGCGACTACCCGCATAGAAACTATCGGGCGTGCAATTCAATATTCCCATCACTTGTGGTGTGGAAAGATCTATCAATGTTCCTCTAACTTGAATAGAATAATGTATAGGCTTCATCGCTACAAAGATATATTTTTTTTATATAGCATGCAAATTAAATACCACGCTTACTGCAAATCATTAACATTCTATATCCATCGTCACCAAAAAAGCCTTAACTTTGTATCGACAATTCACAATAACAGCATGAATATAGAAGATTTGTATCAGCTTTATTTGCAGTATCCGTGCATCACAACCGATAGCCGCAACTGCCCCAAAGACAGCATTTTCTTAGCCTTAAAGGGCGAATCGTTTGACGGAAACAAGTTTGCACAAGGCGCTTTAGATAAGGGATGTGCCTATGCTATTGTCGACAATCCGCAATATGCCGACCCCAATCAACCCAAAATCATTTTGGTTGACGATTGCCTTCTCACCTATAAAGCATTGGCAAGAGTGCATCGTCGCCAGTTCAACATCCCCATTATTGGCATCACAGGCACCAATGGTAAGACCACAACCAAAGAACTTCTCTCGGCTGTTTTAAGCGAAAAGTTCAACGTCATGCACACCGAAGGCAACTATAACAATGATGTTGGTGTGCCCAAAACGCTTTTTCGCCTCAACGACAGCCATGAGATTGCGGTGGTAGAGATGGGAGCCAGCCACATCGGCGATATTAAAAAGCTTGTGGATTACGTAGAACCTACCTGCGGATTGATTACCAATGTGGGGCGCGCTCATCTGCAAGGTTTTGGCAGTTTTGAAGGCGTTAAACAGACAAAAGGCGAGCTTTACGATTATTTAAAGGCACACGACGGATTGCTTTTCCTCAACGAAAGCAACCCCGACTTAGTGGAAATGGCCAACGAACGCCAATTCAACCGCATTGTTTCCTATGGACAAAGCGACGATGTGAACGTCTGTGGAACGCTCATTTCGTGCAATCCTTTTGTAAATTTCAGCTGGACCGACCTTTCAACCCCGCACACAAAGCTGCGCACCTACGAAGTAACAACCCATCTCATTGGCGCTTACAACATCGACAACCTGCTGGCTTCCATTGCCGTTGGCTTGCATTTTGGCGTTACACCTGAGCAGATTAATCATGCCCTTTCACATTATATTCCGTCCAACAACCGCAGCCAGTTGGAAGAAACGGCACACAACAAGCTCATAGTTGACGCCTACAATGCCAATCCTTCGAGCATGAAAGCGGCGATAGAGAATTTTAAATGGATGGATGTTCCCCATAAGATGGCCATCTTAGGGGATATGCTTGAGTTGGGCGAAGTGTCTGCATCGGAACATCAAAAGGTGGTCGATATGCTGCAAGGCGATGGCTTTGACAAGGTTTGGCTTGTGGGAAAGGAGTTTGAAAAGACCCACACCACCTATCGAAAGTTTAAAGATGTCGACGAAGTGAAGGCGGCTATCGCTGCCCAACAGCCACAAAACCACTCTATTTTGATTAAAGGAAGCAACAGCATTCGCTTGTTTGAGTTGCCACCTTATTTATAAACAGCACAACACCTGCGTTGCCTTTCAACCAAAAGTAGCGATGAGTGGAACAGAAATGCCCACCTCATCGCTACTTTTTTAATGTCTGCCCCACCAACGTTGCCTACAAGAAACGAAAAAAGGCGCTTGCCCATAAAATAGGTAAAACGCCTTAATGAAAGGAGGAAGTGGTACCACCAGGAATCGAACCGGGGACACAAGGATTTTCAGTCCTTTGCTCTACCAACTGAGCTATGGCACCTTTACTTCTTGATTTGCGTCTGCAAAGGTAGTTTTTTTTCTGTAAACACACAAACTTTTTAATCAAAAAATATCATAGTTGCAGATTTTTATGTAACTTTGCACATGCAAATTGCAAGGTTACGGGATTTAGCGCAGTTGGTAGCGCACTACGTTCGGGACGTAGGGGTCGGGCGTTCGAGTCGCCTCATCCCGACGATTTAACCGCAAAGGAGCATGCAACAGTGCTCCTTTTTTGATGTATTGGCGCATCGTCCCATGCCCAAGGCTCCCTGTTCTCCATTCCTCTGCGCCTCAATGATGCAGCCTTCACGACGCATCCTCCACCCAACGACGCGCCACCCTCATCTCAATTTGCATGCTTTGCGCACAAAATGCGTCCACTTTGGTTTGTGTTTATTCCTGCGATACATTGTGAAGTGGCCTCCAAACTGTAAACTTTTAATACCAAAAACACCACACACCAGTTTCCTCGAAATAGCACTTCTACCATACAAATGAAACACCTTTTCCACCTTTTTCTGTTCCTTTGCACAAGAAAAGCAATCACATGATTTTGCAAAAACGCCCATTTCATCGCGAAAACACTATGCTTTTACACGTCTTTTTTGCCTTGAAAAATATGCAAAATGGCTGAAAAAAGCCTCTATTACAAGCGATTTTTGCGTCCTTTTTCACAGCAGTCTTCGTAACGTTCTCATTATAAAAATGTTACGAAGATGGCTTCTTTTTGCGTTATTTTCTGCAACTTCTTTCGGCGTTGTGAATATGAAAAATACAGCGAAGCATTTGTAATAGAAAATGATTTTTATAACCCTCTTTGTCAAGTCCGTATCAAAAGTGCCACACACCCTCTGCAGAACATGGAACACGACGTGCCTGTTCTCTCGCTATTACGCGTCTATGCCTGCCGGTAGCGATGCCCTTGACACCCAAATACAAAAAAAATTGATTATTTTAAGGTAAAAAAGAGCGATTTAGAAAAACTTATATTATTTTTGCATGTCTCTTGCATTTGAGTGAAATGAAGACAGAAGTGATAGAGAAAACCATTGATATTGAGAAGGTGCTGACCAGCAAAGTGGGCGCAAAGGCACGCTATGTGCCACGTTTTCTGATTTCCTGGCTGCGGCATCTTGTGCACGAAGACGAAGTAAATGCGTTTCTTGCAGACCATAAAGCTGTGCAAGGCACAGAATGGTTAGAGGCTTGTGTGCGCTATTTGGATATGAAAATCGAAGTCGTTGGTGCGGAAAACCTGCCCCAAAAAGACGACGGAAAGCTCTACACTTTCGTATCCAATCACCCCTTAGGCGGACAGGATGGTGTTGCATTGGGAGCCATCATTGGTCGTCATTACGATGGCAACTTCCGCTATTTGGTCAACGACTTGTTGCTCAATCTTCCCGGATTGAAACCCGTCTGCATTGGTATCAACAAGACAGGCAAGCAAAGTCGCGACTTTCCTCGCATGGTAGAGGCGGGCTTTAACAGCCAGAATCACCTGATAATGTTCCCTGCCGGGCTCAATAGTCGTAAGATAAAAGGGAAGATTCACGACCTGCCTTGGAAGAAAACGTTTATCACAAAGAGCGTAGAAACCCACAGAGATGTGGTGCCTATACACTTTAGCGGACGCAATTCTAATCGCTTTTATCGCATCGCTAAGTTCAGTGATCGCTGGCTTCCATTCAATTTAGCCATGTTGTTTTTAGTCGATGAAATGTATAAAAATGTAGGGAAGCACTTTAAAATCACCATCGGAAAACCCATACCTTGGCAGACTTTCGATAAGCAGAAAACACCGATGGAATGGGCAAAATATGTAGAAGACGAGGTGTATGCGTTGCAAGCGCACCCAAACAAATAAAGAAAACGAACGAGAGAACCCACAAAAATGGAAGAAGAAATCATTCAACCCATTGACAAAGCTTTGTTGAAAAGCGAACTAACCGCTGAGCGTCAGCTGAGAATGACGAACAAAAGCAACAATGAAATCTATGTCATCACGGCACAGAACGCCCCCAACGTGATGAAAGAGATTGGCCGTTTGCGCGAAATGGCATTCAGAACGGCTGGCGGAGGAACAGGAAAAGCGATGGATATCGACGAATTCGACACGATGGAGAATGGTTGCAAACAGCTCATTGTGTGGAATCCTGAGGCCGAAGAGATTATTGGTGGCTATCGGTATTTGTTTGGATCGGATTGGCAAGTGGATGAAAACGGGCAACCAAAGCTCGCCACCAGTCACATGTTTCATTTCTCAAAGACCTTCATGCAAGACTATGCGCCCTACACAGTTGAGTTAGGTCGCAGCTTCGTTTCATTAGAATATCAGAACGTTCGCAAAAACTCTAAAAGCATTTTTGCATTAGACAACCTATGGGATGGGCTGGGAGCGCTCACCATTATCAACCCTAAATGCAAATATTTCTTTGGTAAAGTAACGATGTATCCATCGTATATTCGTAAAGGGCGCGACATGATTTTATATTTCCTAAAGAAGCATTTTGATGACAAAGATCACCTCATTTCGCCGATAAAACCGCTCAAAATCGAAACGCCTATCGCAGAGTTGGAACGGTTGTTTAACAAGGACTCGTTTCATGATGACTATCGCATTTTGAATAAAGAAATCCGACAATTAGGCTATAACATTCCGCCTTTGGTCAATGCTTACATGAGCCTTAGCCCCACAATGAAACTCTTTGGCACGGCCATCAACTATGGTTTTGGCGACGTTGAAGAAACAGGTATCTTAATAGCTGTTGATGAAATCATGGAAGAAAAGCGTGTTCGCCACATCGATAGCTATGTGAAAGAGCACCCCGAAGCATTAAATATCACCAGCGGAGCCAATAAAGTGATTTATAAGGAACGTAAAAATGCAAAATAAGGAATGCAGGCATTGTCGGTAGTACCGATGCTTCCATCCCTCATTTCAAGTAGGAGCACTACACGATGGGTAGCGCTATGCCCTTGATTTTTTGATAAATATCCAACGCATAAACATCGGTCATGCCGCTGATGTAATCGATGATGGCCATGATACGCGTCTCTAAATCCTCGCTATGAATGTCATATTGGCTACTCACACGTCGGATAAGTTGCTGTGAATAGAACCGCTTGGGGTTAACAGCTGCGTCAATAAACACCTCCATTAAGGTCTCCATAATTTGGAAACCGGATAGCTCTATGTCCAAAACGGGCTTACTATGATAGATTTTCTCATAAGAAACTTTTACACAATGTTGATAGGCTTGATGTTGAAAAGCAGCGATATGCTGTATCAAACACCCCTGAAACGTACCGTCAAGAATTGCTTCTTCGTTGGCAACAAAGGCCTCAACACACTCACTTTCGAGCTTGCCTATGACATTGGCACGCATATAAACGACACGTTCATTGGCATCAGTTACGCCCTCTTCCTCCATTCTTTGCAGAATAGTTTCACGGGTGGTTGCATCGAAAAAGCCCAACAACAACTCTTCCGTTTCTTCATAAGAAAGAATCTTTAGCTTATGAGAGTCTTCTATATCCATAATCTCATAGCAGATGTCATCGGCTGCTTCGACCAAATAAACCAACGGGAAACGGGCGTATTGCAAGGGAGCTCCGGGCTGAGACCGACGAATAATGCCCAATTCATCGGCAATCTTCTCATAGTATTCGGCCTCACTTTGAAAGAAACCAAACTTGCCATGAGTCCCCGAAAGCATGCTCGAAAAAGGATATTTCACAATACTTGCCAACATCGAATAGGTCATTACAAAGCCTCCTATGCGCCGACCTTTGAAACGATGCGTCAGCAATCGAAAGGCATTTGCATTGCCTTCAAAATGCGTAATGTCGCTCCAAAATGGTGCCGAAACACGGTCTTTCAGTCGTAATCCCTTACCCTCTGTAAAGAAAGACTGTATTGCTTTTTCACCAGAATGGCCGAAAGGAGGGTTCCCCATATCATGAGCTAAGCAGCTGGCACTAACAATTGTGCCAATCTCTTCAAACAAAGTGTTGGCTAATTCGGGATGCTTTCGCTTTAAACGTGTCGCCACATCATTGCCCAAAGACTGCCCCAATGAGGAGACTTCTAAACTGTGTGTCAACCGATTGTGCACAAAAATGCTACCCGGAAGCGGGAAAACTTGCGTCTTGTTTTGCATTCTTCGGAATGGAGCCGAATAGATAAGACGATCATAATCGCGTTTAAATTCCGACCGATCATCGTGCCTTTCGGCATGCTTATGCTCCTGACCGAAACGCTTGTTGGATATTAATTGCTGCCAATTCATAGGGCAAATATAATGCTAATCTATCGAATTTCACGCTTTTTCAGTAGAAAAGTGAAGTTATCTGCATAGAATTGTTTACTTTTGCACATTATAGATTGCGCGCAATGAATATTAAAATCATCAATAAAAGCCATCATCCGTTGCCTTCATTTGCAACGAAACAGAGTGCAGGAATGGATCTAAGAGCCAACCTTGAAAGCCCTATTGTGCTGAAACCCATGCAGAGAATGTTGGTGCATACAGGTCTCTTTATGGCACTTCCCATAGGCTATGAAGCACAAATCCGCCCCAGAAGTGGGCTCGCTTTGAAGCATGGTATCACCGTTTTGAATAGTCCTGGTACCATAGATGCAGACTATCGGGGGGAGTTAATGGTGCTCTTAATCAACCTTTCAGACGCCGATTTCACCATTAACGATGGCGAACGCATTGCCCAAATGGTGGTAACTCGACACGAACAACCCACCCTTGAGTTGGTAGATGCGCTCGATGAGACCGAAAGAGGCACCGGAGGTTACGGACATACCGGTGTGGAATAACCCCTAAAATTAAAGCAATTGAAACATACAAACACACCTATTGCAACGCTGTTGATTGTTGGATGCGTCACTTTCTCAATCGTCTTTCCAGCAATAGCGCATAAAGAAGCAGAGAAAAAGCCCGCACAAAAGGAGGTCATTTCACCATCGCTCACCGATGAAGACAGCATGCGTTACAACCGAATGTTCTTAGATGCTATCATCGATGAGGTAGCAGATCGTTACGATTCAGCGTATCAAAAGCTCAATCATTGCATTGCTTTAAACCCCAATGCCGCCGAGGCTTACTACTTTTTAGCAACACTCGACACCACATCGCGCGGCGATTCGTTGCGCATTGAGCGTCTTTCTCAGGCCGTAAAGCTATCCCCTCGCAACGACATCTATCAAGAACGATTGGGCGAAGCCTATATCGATGCAGGGCAATATGACAAGAGTATCGAGGTTTATGAGCAGCTTTCAAAGCGCCATGCCGACCGAACCGACGAGCTACAGGTGCTGCTTCAGCTCTACAACCAGCAGAAAGATTATGACAAAATGCTGCAAACGCTCAATCGAATTGAGCAGATTGAGGGGACAAGTGAGAACATAACGTTAGCCAAAGTGCGCATCTTTGAGTTGCAGAAAGACGAGGGAAAAGCCTATCAAGCGCTACAAGATTTATATCAATCGCATCCCAATGACCCGGCATATCGCATCATGACAGGTAATTGGCTCATGCAAAAAAAGCGATTAAAAGAGGCTTTTGACTGCTATCAAAGCGTGCTAAAGGAAGACGCTAACAATGTGATGGCGTTGGAATCGCTCTACGATTATTATGCAGAGCAGAACGATAGTGTGCAAAAACATGCCCTGATGATGCGTGTATTGTGCCACAAAGATGCAGACGCAAAGACCAAACAGACGCTCATTCGGCAGCTCATTCAAGAGCAAGAACGGGCGGGTGGCGACAGTTTATCCATCATCAAGACCTTCGATTCCATTCTTAAAACGGTTCCTTCTGATACGACTATGCTCGAATTAAAGGCCGCTTACATGGTGTTAAAGAAGTTTCCTATGCCCGAAACCAATGCTGCTTTAACGCAACTGTTGACACTTTCGCCCAATAATAAAGCCTCACGTATTCAGTTGTTGCAGAACCTTTTGGAGGAAAAGAAGTGGCAACAAGTTCTCGAGATAGCGCAGAAAGGCTTGGATTATGACGCCAATGAGATAACTTTCTACTACCTTAAAAGTATCGCTTATCTGCAAAAAGACCAGTTCAATGAGGTGATAAAAACCATCCAGACGGGCATGAAGCATTTGCCAAAAGAGGCTAACAGCAACTTAGTATCTGATCTTTACGCCATCTTAGGCGACTGTTTACAGAAACAACACTGTATAAAAGAGTCTTTCGAAGCGTACGACAGTTGTCTCAAATGGAACGCCAATAACATTGAATGTCTCAATAATTACGCCTATTTTTTAAGTGAAAGTGGGAAAAACTTAGATAAAGCTGCCCAGATGAGTCAGCAGACAATCCAGGCAGAACCCAACAACACCACCTATTTAGACACGTATGCTTGGATTCTTTTTCGGCAGAAAAAATTTGCCGAAGCGCGCCTTTATATTGACCAAGCACTAAAGAATGGCAACGATTCGACGATGAGTTCGGTGATTTTTGAACATGCAGGTGACATCTATATCCAGCTCCATCAACCCCAAAAGGCGATGGAATATTGGCAACAAGCCTTGCAAAAGGGTAGCGAACGAAAAGCCATTTTGACACGCAAGATGAAGCTAAAGAAATATATTCAATGATGAAAAAAATAAAGATTGTAAGGAATAACGCTTGCTTGGCGATAGCTTTGGCCCTGCTTTTTGCAGCATGTGGCACCAAGAAAGCTGTAGTATCAAGCGGCTCTTCATCGCCCAACACAACGATGAAAACGCCAAAAAGTAACGAAAACAACGCTTTTCCAAAACTCAATTTCATTCAAAAAGTGGCCGACAATGCCGTGTATGCAACCGACATTGTGGGCGATTTAAAGCTCAATATCAAAGCGAATGGGCGTGACATTTCTGCGCCGGGTTCGCTCCACATGCGCAAGAATCAAGTGATACGCATACAGGTTTTCATCCCCATATTGGGCACAGAAGTGGGACGATTAGAGTTTACTCCCGACTATGTTCTATTGATAGATCGGCTACATAAAGAATATATTCAGGCCAGTTATCAGCAACTTGATTTCTTAAAAAACAATGGATTAAACTTTTATAGCCTGCAATCCTTGTTTTGGAACCAGCTCTTTTTGCCCGGAACCAATCAGTTGACATCCAACTTATTGCAACGTTTTGATGCACAAAAAAACGCTCATTCATCGCTTATTCCCGTCACAGTGCAAAATGGAGATCTGCATTTCAACTGGAATTGCAACGCAGAAAGTGGACTCATTCAAGCCGCATCGGTGGTTTATCAAAGTCAGAAACATGGGCGTTCGACCTTAGATTGGCACTATGACAACTTCAAACCAGTGGGCGTTAAACAATTCCCTGCCTGGCAAAGTTTCACCTTTACAACCACGGCTACACAGCGAAAGCAACGCGTTCAGCTCACCCTTGACATGGAAGAGGTGACTACTAAAGCTAATTGGGATGCCAAAACGACCGTTTCTCCCAAATATAAAAAGGTAGAAACGCAGGATGTTTTGGGAAAAATCATGAACCTATAGATGAAAAAAATCGCATTTTTCCTCCTCGCATTGTTGCTGGCTTGCGGTGCACACGCACAGCATAAACAAAAGAGTGCACAAGTCAAAAAGCCACAAAAAACGATTGTAAAGAAAGCCAATCCCACTCAAAAGCAGGGCGCATCGTCAAAGAAAGCAAAGGCAACAAAGAAAAAAGCACCTGTTTACACCAACGCTTCGATACGCGGTTTGCAAGGACAACGCTCGCAAATTCAAAAGAAAATCAAGGAACAAGAGCAGGCGTTGAAGAAAAACCAAGCCGACGTGAAGCAGCGATTAAACACCCTTATCACGCTGAACACGCAGATTGATGAGCGCCAAAAGAATATCGATGGCATCCAAAAAGATATTAACAACATCAATGGTAACATCGATATTCTCAACGCACAGCTCAAAACGTTGGAGCAACAGTTGGCCGATCGCAAGACAAAATATATCCAATCGATGCGCTATTTGGCCAAACACCGCAACGTGCAAGACAAGTTGATGTTTATTTTCTCTGCGAAAAGTTTCACACAGATGTATCGAAGGCTGCGTTTTGTGCGCGAATATGCCGATTTTCAAAAGGCACAAGGCGAGATGGTTATGGCCAAACAAGCGCAGGTTGACGGCAAACAAACGCAACTCAAGCAAGTAAAAGGCGAGAAAAACAACCTTTTATATAAAGGTAAAAAAGAAAAAGAGGCCCTCGAAGGACAACAAGAAGAGCAGAAAAAGGTGGTGGCATCTTTGCAAAATCAGCAAAAGACCATTCAGAAAGTCATTGCTGAACAACGGCAGAAAGATGCGGCTCTGAATGCCCAAATCGATAAGTTGGTGGCCATAGAAGTGGCTAAGGCCCGTGCAAGAGCAGCCGAAGAAGCCCGTCGAAAGGCTGCTGCTAAAGCCGAAGCCCAACGCAAAGCGGCAGAGATTGCACGCAAAAAGGCTGAGGCAGAGGCCGAAGCTCGCGAGAATGCACGTCGCATTGCAGAGGCGAAAGCCCACGAAGCGAAGCTCAAAGCAGAGGCCGTTGCTGCCGCACAAGCCGCAGAACAGGCACGCAAAGCACAGCAGACGGCCGACGAAACCAAAAAGAAACAAGCGGCATTGGCAGCGGCACAGGCGGCACAAATGAAGCGCGAAGCAGCCGAACAAGCAGCTCGTGAGGCCGAAGCACAGCGTGTTGCCGCAGAGAAAAAGGCAAAGGTTGAGGCCTCAAGGCAAAAGCAAGAGATCGCCGAAGCCCAGAAAGAAGCTGAAAGCTCGGAACGTCTTTCGAGCATGGACCGCATGATTAGTGGTGGTTTTGAGGCCAATCGCGGGCGTCTTCCGATGCCTATCACGGGTGCATATAAGGTGGTTAGCCACTTTGGTCAGTACAATGTGTCGGGCTTGAAAGGGGTAACCCTCGACAACAAGGGCATCAACATTCAAGGCAATCCAGGCTGTTCGGCCCGCGCTATCTATGATGGCGAGGTGAGTGCCGTGTTTGGTTATGCCGGAAGCATGGTGGTAATGCTGCGTCATGGCACATTTATTTCGGTATATGCCAATCTTAAATCGGTGAGTGTCAGCCGTGGACAAAAGGTGAAACCACGTCAGGTTTTAGGCGCAGTAGGTACCGATAACATTCTTCAATTCCAGCTCAGGAAAGAGACTTCCAAGCTCAATCCTGAAGTATGGTTAGGCCGATAGTCAGCCCATTAAAAAGCAACTTGCAGAGAAAGCATTGAATTGTGCTGAGAAAAGTGTACCATTTTGTGCGCTAATTGCTATCCTATTAGGTGATAAAATGATAGTGATTGGTGCACAATTTGATAGCTTTTGTTTTGCCGTTGTGCTACCACACAGAAGCAAGCCCCCATCGACTATTCGCCGGTTTGTGGATGACCTTAGATGAAGCCCATCGCTTTTTGGCCATCTTTCATTTGCTGATTGGCGTCTTGTTGGTTCTCTTCTCTCGACGTAGCCGGCTATAACTTCGACAAATCGGCAACCCTTCTGCCCCGCAAGGAAATAAAATCAGTGCAGGCTTTCGCAACCCATTGGGGGCGAAGGCCGTTTCGTGCACGCACCTTTTCTGTTTCTTTGTCCGAGAAAAGGTCTATTTTTGTTTTGTTGTTTCCTTATTTTCTCCTATCTTTGCATAGATTAAGTTCTACAAAGATGCAAACAATATGTCCGCTATCCGTGCTCATTCACGAGCAAGCTAAGAAATATGGTCAACGCGATGCACTCACCTTTCGCCGTTTTGACAGCAGGGAATGGCAAACCGTTTCATGGGATCAGTTCTCGCTTCGCGTGAAACAAGTGAGCAATGCCCTGCTCAACTTAGGTGCAAAGCCCCAACAAACCATCGGTGTTTTCTCGCAAAACTGCATCCAGTATCTCTACACAGACTTTGGTGCTTATGGTGTAAATGTGATTTCGATCCCATTTTATGCCACCACAAGTGAGCAGCAAATTCAATACATGGTGAACGATGCACAGGTGAGATTTCTGTTTGTTGGCGAACAAGAGCAGTATAACAAAGCACACCGTATCTTTGCTCTTTGCCCATCGTTAGAACGTATTATCATTTTCGATCGCAATGTAAGAATCAGCAGCCACGACCCCAATGCGCTCTATTTTGACGACTTCATCGCCTTAGGAGAGAACCTTCCAAGGCAAAGTGAGGTTGAAATGTTGTGGACAAAGACAAAAGATGACGATATTTGTAATATTCTTTACACCAGCGGAACAACGGGCGATAGCAAAGGAGTGGTGCTCACCTATGGGCAATACACTGCGGCTATGGAGGCCAATGACAGGTGTGTTCCTGTGGGAGAAAGCGACCGTGTCATCAGTTTTCTGCCGATAACCCACATCTTTGAACGCGGATGGGCCTACCTTTGTCTATCAGAAGGTGCACATTTGATTATCAATACCGATCCCAAAGAAATTCAAGAGAGCATGCGAGAGACGCATCCTACATGTATGAGTGCTGTGCCTCGGTTTTGGGAAAAGGTGTATATTGCCGTGAAATCGAAGATTGAAGAGGCGAGCAGTGTGCAGCGAAAACTGTTTGAACACGCTTTGAGTATAGGACGGAAACGAAATATTGAGTATAGAAGTCGCGGAAAACGGGTGCCGTTGCCCTTGGAATTAGAATATCAGATGGTGAACAAAACCATCCTAAGTTTGGTGAGAAAGCAGATGGGATTGCTTAAACCCAACATATTTCCTACGGCCGGCGCCTACGTTTCGCCCGCGGTTGAGGAGTTTGTACATTCGATTGGCATTGAAATGATTGTGGGATATGGGCTCACAGAGAGCTTGGCAACCGTGTCATGTGACCGCAAAAACAAGCCCTATACCATTGGTTCTGTGGGACGTCCCATTCATAGTATTCAAATTAAAATAGGTGAGAATAATGAAATCTTGCTGAAAGGGCCTACTATCACGCGGGGCTACTATCACCGAGATGCCATCAATGCACAGGCTTTCGATGCCGATGGCTTCTTCCATACGGGTGATGCGGGCTATTTAAAGAATGGGGAACTCTTCTTGACGGAGCGCATTAAAGATCTCTTTAAGACCTCAAACGGGAAATATGTTGCCCCACAAATGGTGGAATCGCTGTTGCTGGTGGATAAATATGTAGACCAAGTGGCCGTGATTGCTGACCAAAGAAAGTTTGTTTCGGCACTCATTGTGCCCGAGTTTAGGTTATTAGAAGACTGGGCAAACGAACAAAACATTGCGTTTGAAAGTCGCGAAGACCTGTGCGAAAACAAGCAAATTCAGGCTATGATGTTAGAAAGAATCAGCACGCTTCAACAGCAATTAGCTCCCTATGAGCAGATTAAACGCATCACCTTGTTGCCCCATCATTTCTCAATGGAGAACGGAGAACTCACCAACACACTCAAGTTGAAACGTCCTGTCATCTATAAAAACTATCAAGATGACATTGAAAAAATGTACGAAGAATAGCGCATGATTACGGCAGAACAATTAAAAGATGTGACAGAACGCACGCAGGCCTTGCAACGTTACTTAAACATCGATGCAAAGAAGATAGAATTTGAAGAAGAACAACTGCGCACACAGGCACCCGATTTCTGGGATGATCCGAAACGGGCTGAGGCGCAAATGAAGAAAGTTAAAGACATTGAGAAATGGCTTAAGGGCTACCATGCCTGCCAACAACTTGCGGACGAGTTGCAGTTGGCGTTTGATTTTTACAAAGACGACATGGTGACCGAGGAGGAAGTGGATGCACTCTATGCCAAAACGCTTGCAGCGATTGAGGCACTTGAGCTGAAAAATATGCTGCGACAAGAGGAAGACTCGATGGATGCTGTGCTGAAAATCAACTCGGGAGCGGGCGGAACAGAGAGTCAAGACTGGGCACAAATGCTCATGAGAATGTATCAACGTTGGGCTGAAGCGCATGGATATAGTGTGAAAATTACTGATATTCAAGAGGGCGACGAGGCTGGTATTAAGAGCGTAACGATGACCATTGAAGGCGGAGATTATGCTTATGGCTACCTGAAGTGTGAGAATGGCGTGCACCGTTTGGTGCGTGTTTCGCCCTATAATGCGCAGGGAAAGCGCATGACGAGCTTTGCAAGTGTGTTTGTTACCCCTTTGGTTGACGACACCATTGAAGTATATGTAGACCCAGCCAAGGTGAGTTGGGACACCTTTCGGTCGAGTGGTGCGGGCGGACAAAACGTGAATAAGGTGGAATCGGGTGTGCGTTTGCGCTACCAATATGAAGACCCTGACACGGGAGAGCATGAAGAAATTCTCATCGAAAATACTGAAACGCGCGACCAACCCAAAAATAGAGCGAAGGCTATGCTGCTGTTAAAGTCGCAATTATACGACAGAGCGTTGAGAAAAAAGCAGGCTGAACAGGCTAAAATTGAAGCCGGAAAGAAGAAAATAGAGTGGGGAAGTCAAATCCGCAGCTATGTTTTCGACGACCGGCGCGTGAAAGATCATCGCACCAATTATCAGACTTCGGATGTCGATGCCGTGATGGATGGTAAGTTAGATGACTTTATTAAAGCCTATTTGATGGAGTTTGCGGCGGCCGATTCGGCAGCAAAAGAAGCATAAAGAACAACTTCAACCATAAAAATTTTATAACGATGAGCAACAACAAAGCATTGAGAAAGGCTAAGCAGGCCGCTCATTTAAAGAAAAATGAAGAGCAAGGTAAAGGCATTGTTCGCATCATTTGCATCGTGTTAATCGTGTTAGCACTTGTCTATCTGACCGTGATTGCCGTCATGCAATGAGCGGATTAGAAATCGAACGCAAATTCTTGGTGAAGAAAGGAGGCGCCTATCGCAACGCCTCCTATGCCAAAAGCCACATTCAACAGGGATATATTTCTGCTGAAGGGGCTACTGTTCGGGTGCGTATCCGTGATGAAAAGGCCTACTTAACCATAAAATCTCGCTCAACGGATGGGGGGCTTTCGCGCTATGAATTTGAAAAAGAAATCACCTTAGATGAAGCAAACAACTTGATGAAATTATGTAAAGGTGGTTGCATAGACAAGTGGCGTTATTTGGTAAAGAGCGGCAAACATACCTTTGAAGTGGATGAGTTCTTAGGAGAAAACGAAGGGCTTGTGATGGCTGAGGTAGAGCTTTCGCAGAAAGATGAAGCCTTTATGAAACCCGAATTTATCGGCAAAGAAGTCACGGGTGACCACCGCTTTTACAACTCATCGCTGCTACATTATCCCTTTAAGCAGTGGCGAGACACGCTGCCTGAGGGCTATCTTTAGAAGGGATAAAGGTTATGAGCGAATGTATATTGGGGGCATGCGCTTTGTTTGTGCCAAGCTTTTATCATAACATTACCGAGGATTGATGTGCGAAAGCGGGGGCTGTCTTTCCGCATCATGACAAATGACGCTTGTGCCTTTGGCTCAAATTACAGGAATCTCACATTGCAATTTATTTTAAAAGGCTAAGAAATTCATCTCAAAAACAAGCTAAAAGGTTATCTTTTGACCTATTTTTACCTTTGGATTATAATTAAATTTATTTTTTTATTTCAATTTATTCATATTTCTTTTTAAATTATTTGGCAGTAAGAAGAAATCCGCTTATATTTGCAAACATATAGCTAAAAAAAATAAGTATTATTAAACTAAGACCTTTAACTATGACAAGTCAAGGTAAAAAAATTGGTACAGCGTCGACACTACTCATTAGTGTTTTGATGCTATCAGTGCCGCAAACAGGCTTTGCGGCAGGGAGAATGCCGGCTCCGTCGGCAGTTGTGCAACAACAAAAGACCATTACTGGTACTATTGTTGATGAAAAAGGCGAACCCATTGTGGGCGCCAGTGTCTTTGAAGAAGGTACACGAAATGGAACAATTACCGATGCAGACGGTAATTTCTCACTGCGTGTGAAACCTAATGCTACGCTCACTGTGAGCTACATCGGCTATGGAGATAAGATGATTGCCGTAGAAGGTAAGACCCATTTAAAGATTTCTATGAGTGCAGAAGACACCGAACTCAATGAGGTTGTGGTTACTGCGCTGGGGATTAAACGTGAGAAAAAGGCCCTCGGTTATGCGCTGCAAGAAGTAAATACAGCAGGGTTGACCGAAAATAAATCAACCTCTGTAGCCAACATGCTGCAAGGAAAGGTGGCCGGTGTGCAGATTACTCAATCAGGAACTGGCTTAGGTGGCTCGACACGTATCGTGATGCGCGGACTTAATTCGCTTGGAGGTAACAACCAACCGCTTTGGGTTGTTGATGGAATTCCCATCAATGATGAATCCGCTCAGACCGCTAGTCAATGGGGAGGAACTGATAGTTATGGGTCGGCTTCGCAGATTAACCCAGAGGATATTGCAACGATTTCCGTGCTAAAAGGCGCTAATGCAGCGGCACTCTATGGTAGTCGGGCGCAGAATGGTGCTATTGTCATCACGACTAAGAGCGGTGCTTATGGGCAACCTCTAACCTTTGAATACAATGGTAATGTGGAATTTACCAATATCTACAGCCCCTATAAGTACCAAGATGTGTATGGTCAAGGGTCAGATGGTAAGTTTAACTCGGGAGCTTCAGGCAGTTGGGGACCGAAAATGGAGGGACAAACCATAAAGAGTTGGCGCAATATTTATGGTTATGACACAGAGGATCGCTCTTATCCAATGCTTCCCCAAAAGGATTTCCTCAAAGAGTTTTATAATACCGGAAGCCAAATGAACAACTCTATTGTTGCCTCTTCGGGTAGTAAAAATGTGCGTACACGTTTCTCTTTCACAGATTCGCGTAACAATGGCATAACCCCTAATCATAAACTCAATCGTCAATACTATGGTGTGAATACCGAACTCAATAACGATTGGATTAGCCTCGGGGTTAAAGGTACCTATATGCACGAGGTAACACGCAATGCACCGGGTATGGGTGAATACGGAATTATGCAACGTTTTGTCCAAATGCCGCGGAGTATTCGTCTGCAAGATTTGGCAAATGATTTCATTCGGAACAGGCATACCATCAATTGGACGGGGCCTTCCAACTCGAATACGAACCCCTATGGCTTGATAATGCCTGATAACGGCAATGAAAATGTACGCGACAGGCTCATGGGACAAGTGAGCGCTACCATTACTTTCACCAATTATCTTAAGCTCACCGGGCGCACAAGTATCGATATGTACAATGATAAATATCGGAATTATACGAAGTATTTGGGTGATGGTTCGAACGATGCTACGCAATATACGCATAGTCGTACGAGCACTAAGGAATTCAATTCAGACCTCATCTTGGCATTTAATAAAGGGTTTGGCCTCTTTGATGTCAACGTAAACTTAGGTACTTCCGTTTATAATATCACTCATGAGACGTTGTCTGGCAACGCAGGCTTATTCCAAATACCGCTTTTTATCTACATGGGTAACGGCACAAAGCGCGAGGCTTCTGAATATTATTCTAAGAAAGAGATTCAGAGTGTCTTCTTCAGTGGAAGCCTTGGTTATAAGAGTATGCTCTATCTTGATGTTACAGGGCGCAACGATTGGTCGTCAACTTTGCCAAAAAGCAATCGTTCCTACTTTTATCCTTCAGTCAGTCTCTCGGGCATTATCTCTCAAATGGTGAAACTTCCAGAAGCGATTGATTACTTGAAAGTACGCGGATCATGGGCGCAAGTGGGCAATGATACAAACCCATATCAGATTGCTTATACCTACGCAACGCGCTCCAGCAACGTCAATTCATTGCTCGAAATGCAACTTCCCACTACCTATCCCTTGTTAGATCTTAAGCCAGAGAAGACCAATTCTTGGGAAATCGGTTTGGAATACCGTATGTTTAAGAATCGTTTGGGGCTCGATTTCACCTATTATAATACGATAACGCGCAACCAAATACTTTCTATTGGCACCGCTTCTTCATCCGGTTATGAGGCAAGAATGTTTAATGCCGGTGAGATTACGAGCCATGGTGTGGAGCTGATGTTAAATGGAACGCCCGTGCAAACCAAAGACCTGCGCTGGGATATCAATCTCAACTGGGGCATGAACCGTACAAAATGCAACGCGCTTACCAAGCAAATCAAGCGCTATACACTCGGTTCAACGCGCGTCGCTTCAGTAGTTGTGAATGAAGGAAGTCAATTTGGTGACATCGTAGCTGCTAATGCTTATAAGCGTGATGCCAATGGTAATGTGCTCGTAGGAACGGATGGTTTACCATTAAAAGAGACCGATAAGGTCATTGGTAACATGATGCCTAAGTGGACAGGCTCTATTGGTAACACCGTAACTTGGCGCGATTTCTCACTCACAGCCTTAGTAGATGTGCTCTATGGTGGTGACTTTATCTCCATGACCGATGCTTATGCTACGACTGCAGGAAACTCAAAACGTAGCCTTAGTGGTCGTGATGGAATGGTTTTCGACGGTATTGTCGAGAGTACTGGCCAAAAGAATACAACCAGTGTTAAAGCAGAAGCTTTCTATAACTCTATTGGTGGCTCATCTGCAGTAGCAGAAGAATTTATGTATAAGCGTACATATATCAAGATGGGTGAGTTGGCACTCGGTTGGACTTTGCCTAAGAAATGGCTCTCACAAACACCATTAAAGGCTGTAAAGCTTTCACTTGTAGCCCGTAATCTCTTCTACTTCTATAAGAAAGCTCCCGTCAGTGCAGAGTCGTCTTTCTCACGAGAAGACTACGCACAAGCCTTTGAATATGCTTCACTTCCACCTACACGGGCCATCGGTTTCTCACTTAATGTCAAATTTTAAAACTACAAGACGACTATGAAACAGTTCAATAAATTTATCGGTTATTGTGCACTTGCCATTCCATTGATGACAGCTTGCACAGATAGCTTTGACAGTATGAACACCAATCCCGCAGCAGCTTTGGATGTTAGTCCGGCTTATACGCTGCCTTCGGTCATTGAATGGGCTACGAATGTCGATTGTTTTGCCTATCAGGTTGGTGAGAATTTATATACACAGTTCTATGCACAATATTTCACAAACACGCAAACAGGCTGGAATACCGACCGCTATGGCTACAATGATGGGTGGGCAATGGCTGGATTTTGGAACCCTTATTTCACGGCACTTAAGCATCTAAAGATGCTCAAAAACGAAGTAGCTACCCACCCATCTTATAGCAATATCTACCAAATGATGCGCATCATCGTGGCCGAACGAACTGCCGCCATGACCGACATCTATGGTGATATTCCCTATTCTGCAGCAGCATTGGGTAACGATGGGCCAGCCTACGATGCACAGAAAGATATCTATTATGACATTTTTAAAGAGCTTACCGAGGCCAGTGATGCGCTCAATCAGAACCTTACCGGGCAAGAAACCTGCACCGATCAGCAAGATTTAATCTATGCAGGCAACATACAAAAGTGGAGAAAGTTTGCAAATTCCCTACGATTACGCTATGCACTGCGTCTTACAAACATCGATCCTGCGAAAGCAAAAGCCGAAGGTGAAGCTGCACTTGCAGCCGGTGTGATGAGCGATGAAGACGAAAGTGCCATGGAAAAAATCTTTGCTACGGCCGGATGGGGCCATCCTTTGTACATGATTTGCGCGTGGAATGGTTTCGTAATGAGTAAGACAATGGAGAATATTTTCAAGCATGAAAGCACCGTTGTTGACCCTCGTATGCCGATGTGGTTTGGCCAAACGCAAGGCTATCTCAACGCTGCAAAGGCCGGAACGTTGGCTACATTCCCCGGCGAACAGTTCCAAGGTGTGCCCAATGGTGTTACCGATCAAATGTTGTTGGCTAAGGATGCGTCGGGCTATGCGCAATATGGTTTCGAGAATAATTCCTTTCCTTGGGGACTTCAAGCCTTCCCACAGTGGAACACTTCAGGCAAAGATATCGACAATACCGTCCTCACTTTACCCCTCAAAATCATGGGTTATTCTGAAGTTTGCTTCTTAAAAGCCGAAGCAGCCGTGCGTGGTTGGGCCGGAGCCGGTAATGCACAAACCAATTATGAAAATGGAATTCGTGCGTCATTTGCAGAGTCACGTGCAGGTGTTGATGATGCTTTATACTCAACAGCCAATGACAACACCTATATTACCACAGGCAATGTCGCATGGAACAACGCTGCTCCGACTGCAACCAAGCTCAAACAAATTATCACTCAGAAATGGATTGCGCTCTATCCCGATGGTATTGAGGCCTGGGCAGAGTTCCGTAGAACGGGCTATCCCAACTTAATGCCTGTTCATAAGAGCGATAATCCCGACATTAATCCTGCCAATGGTGAGTTTGTTAAGAAGCTCCGCTATCCCGATGCAGAACGACGTGACAACCCACATGCCACAGCAAGCACCCTCAATGGCGGCAAAGGAGATGGCATGAACGTGCGCGTTTGGTGGGATACCAACAGCCATTAATCCCCTATTTGTCTTCGATGCTTTGCGTAAGTCACCCGACTTATGCAAAGCATCTTTTGTTTAAGCGCCATAACCATACGATAGAAAAAGGCGCAGTCAGCATCATTTACAATACTTTTCATGGCAGAAATAGATAAATATCATCATGAAAGGAAATGCTATTCGTTATTTATTGAATCAAACTTAATTGCACTAAAAACTTTTATTTTAATAGAAAATATGGATTATTTTCTATAACTTTGCAATTCGATTAGTATAAATTGTAATAAAATGGCAGAAGAAAGAGCAAAGTTTGGAAGCAAAATAGGTGTTATTTTAGCTACCGCCGGGTCAGCAGTTGGACTTGGAAACGTTTGGCGTTTCCCCTATATGACCGGCGAAAATGGTGGCGCTGCTTACATTTTTATCTATATAGCGTGTGTCATTGTGTTAGGAATTCCCTGCATGATTGCCGAGTTCTTAATTGGCCGTCACGGCGCTTCCAACACTGCAAGAGCCTACACACGTTTGGCAAACGGCAGCAAATGGAAGTGGATTGGCTACTTAGAAGTGCTCACAGGTTTCCTCATTACGGGCTATTATGCCGTGGTTTCGGGATGGTGTTTGAACTATGTTTATGCTTCCATCATGGGCGAACTAAAGGGCGATCCCAACTACGTTAAAGACTATTTCGTTGCTTTTTCCACTGACCCTATACGTCCTATATTTTGGACGGTGGTCATCTTTCTCATCACACATTATATCATTGTGCATGGCGTGCGCAACGGGATCGAGAAAGCTTCCAAACTCATGATGCCCACCCTTTTCATCCTTTTGCTCATCATTGTTGTTGCAGCGTGCTTGCTTCCAGGCGCTTCTGCAGGCATAACGTTCTTGTTAAAGCCCGACTTTTCAAAGGTAACGGGCGACGTTTTCCTCAATGCTTTGGGGCAATGTTTCTATTCTATGAGCATTGCCATGGGCTGTTTGTGCACCTATGCCAGCTATTTCAACCGCAAAACCAACCTCACCACCTCGGCCATACAGATTGGTTTCATCGACCTTTTCGTAGCTATCCTGGCGGGATTGATGATTTTTCCAGCCGCTTTTTCTGTCGGAATAAGCCCTGATAGCGGCCCATCGCTCATTTTTATCACGCTCCCCAACGTGTTTAATCAAGCTTTTTCGGGAGCACCTGTGTTGGGTTGGATCATCGCTCTGCTGTTCTATGCGCTACTTTCATTAGCTGCTTTAACGTCTCTGATATCGCTTCACGAGGTCAACACCGCCTTCTTTTATGAGGAGTTGCACATCTCGCGCAAAGCAGGAGCATGGATTGTCACCCTCTCTTGTGCTGCTATTGGCGCTGTTTGTTCGCTTTCTATCGGTCAAAAAGACACCCTTTCGTTGTTTGGAAAAGACCTTTTTGATTTATTTGATTTCGTCACCGGGCAGCTGATGTTACCCATAGGCGGCATGCTGATGTGCGTGTTTGTGGGCTGGGTGGTGCCCCAACAGATTGTCAAAGACGAGCTAACCAACTGGGGAACCCTGCGCTATCATTGCTATTCAGCCTTCGTTTTCTCCATGCGCTATGTCTGTCCGTTGGGCATACTCGCCATCATGCTCCACCAGTTCAACCTCATTTAAACAACCCTATCCCTCCTTTTTCAAGGTTTTCCACCATAGAACAGCAAGCAGAACTCCACCTCCCACACCCACCCTTATGCCTATAAAAGACTTTTTCTACTACAACAAGGCCGATAGGCGTGCCATCTTTGCCCTGCTATTCATCGCCATTGTGGCGCTTGTTGCCGTCTTTCTGCTCGACAACGAACAAACGACGACCGAGGCAAGCTACGCCCCTTCGTCGCAAAACCATGGCTATAAAGGTCGACACGCAAAAGAAACCACCTATTACAATGTGCCGCAACGACGCATTGAGCGTTTTGTTTTCGACCCCAACACCGCCGACTCCACCGCCTTTTTGCGCTTAGGTTTGCAACCTTGGCAGGTGAGAAACATCTACAAATACCGTGCAAAAGGGGGCGTTTATCGCACACCTTCAGACTTTGCACGCCTTTATGGACTCACCCAGAAAGAATATCTTTCGCTCAAACCTTATATACAAATTGGCGCAGACTATCAGCCGGCAGCCCATCTTGCCGAAGCCATACGCACAAAAACGCATGGCGATAGCCTTGCAACCACCCATCCCTATAAACTCAAACCCGGACAAACCATTGATTTAAACACGGGCGACACCACACAATTTCAGCACATTCCGGGCATCGGTCCCTACTATGCTCGGCAGATTGTTAACTATCGCATGCGCTTAGGAGGCTATGTAAAAGTGGAACAGTTAACCGAAATCAATGATTTTCCTGAAAGCGCTTTAAAATATTTCTCACTCGGAAACGTCGTGCCATCAAAGCTGAATGTAAACAAATTGTCACTCTATCAGTTGCGCCGTCACCCCTACATCAACTTCTATCAAGCGCGCGACATCGTGGAATATCGGCGTTTAAAGGGAAAGTTGAAGCAATTAAATGATTTGAGATTGTTAGAAACGTTCCCCCCGGAAGCCATCGAACGGTTGCGCCCATACGTTGAGTTTTAAACCCCAAAAAGCATGAAAAGATGAATTACCTTGATGCTTTTTGTGGACATCGCCCTTGCTTCACTCGCGCAAAAGAATGTTGATGAAATCATCGAACAGTATTCTCAGGACAAAGAGGTGGAGTACATTCATTTGCCGCGGCTGTTGATATGGGCCGGCATTGCACAGATGAAAGCTTCGAAAGCAGCTGAGATGGCCCGCAATATCAATGATCTCCGCATCCTGTTATTAGATTGTTGTCGGAATAGAAAGCGCAAAAAGTCTCGTGAAAAGGTGAAACAACTGACGCAAAATGGCTACCAAGTGTTTGCAAAAATGAAATCTTCCGACGAAGATATTCTCATGATTGCAGAAGGCGATGCAGGGGAAATCAGTGAGATTGCGGCCTTCATAATTGGAAAACGGAGCTGCAAGTTCATGCAAATTAAAGGTAATTTTAATACACAAGACATTCATGTCGTGGTTGACGATGTACGCAACATGCAAGTAAAAGCATAGCTATTGCCTTGTAATATCGTGCAGATTAGCACCCAAAATGGATGCTATTATGTAATAAACTGGGCTATTTTGTGTGGCAATCTTTATCCTGTTGTTTTATGATACCGTCCGAGTGGTAGGCTATAAGGGAAAAATTGGGCGAAAACTCGGTGCGGATTGTACTTCTGATAGCCATGTGTCGGCGAACAATCCAAATTGTTCATTAAACCGTTTCTCCAATCATTTGATGAAACCTCATGGCTTCTTGTACAGATTTCATTTGCTGGTCGGCACTTTGGTAGTCCTCTCTCCAGGGATATGGCAGCCCATCTGCCCCGTCATCAAACAAAATCTGTACGGGTTCTAAGTATCCATTTGGGTTGGAATGAGACTGCCCGAAGAGCGGAAAGCGGATGGGAAAGCTTAGAACTAATGCTAATGTTGAAATGAAAAACATGTACAAAATATTTTAAGTAAACTACTTTGTAATTGCATTCTTTTTCTTAACTTTGCAGAAATATTTAACTTTCAGTAAGCAATATCGTTGGATAGTTAATACCGAAGTGAATAAATGATATATGCATTAGTAACAGGTTCGTCGCGTGGAATAGGCAAAGCCATTGCCATTCGATTAGCAAAAATGGGCTATCCAGTGCTCATCAACTATTTAAAGAATAAAGAAGCGGCCGAAGAGGTGGTGGCAACCATCATTGCAAATGGCGGACAAGCCGAGTTGATGCCGTTCAATGCAGCCGACGGAAAAGCCATCGAAGCGGCTTTAGATGCGTGGGAATCGGCACATCCTGATGACTATATAGCCGTGTTGGTGAATAATGCCGGCATCCGAAAAGATAATGTCCTCTTTATGATGAGCGACGAAGAATGGCACGGGGTGCTCGACACGACGCTCAATGGTTATTTTTATTTGACCCGAAGGTTGCTCAAACACATGATGCCTCGACGCCGTGGTGGTCGCATAGTCAACATGGCTTCGCTCTCGGGTGTGAAGGGATTGGCCGGCCAGAGCAATTACAGCGCAGCCAAAGCCGCACTCATTGGTGCCACGAAAGCCTTGGCACAGGAGGTGGCTCCGCGTCAAATTACGGTCAATGCCGTGGCTCCCGGGTTCATAGAAACCGACATGACGAAAGACCTTCCGCAAGAAGAACTGAAGAAGTTGGTGCCGGCCGGACGGTTTGGAACAGCCGAAGAGGTGGCTGCAGCGGTAGCATTCTTGGTGTCGGATGAGGCGGCTTATATCACGGGTGAGGTGATTAACATTAACGGAGGATTATATACATAAACGAAAAGTAAATGGAAAGACGCGTGGTAATAACGGGCATGGGCATTTGGTCGTGCTTAGGAACAAATCTCGAAACAGTAAAAAATGCATTATATAATGGTACGTCGGGCATCGGACTTCAGCCCGAACGGCTCACCTATGGCTACCGATCGGGGCTGACAGGCATCGTTGAAACACCGGTCATTACCAAGCAAATGCTCGATCGTCACACGCGGGCAGGTATGTCGGAAGAGGCACAATATGCCTACATGGCGAGCTTGCAGGCTTTCGAGCAAGCACAGATTAACAACGACTATCTGCTGCAAAACGAGGTGGGTTGCATCTTTGGCAACGACTCTTCGGCAAAACCTGTGATTGAAGCCGCTAAGATTATGGACGAGAAACACGACTCGGCGATGTTGGGTTATGGGCTCATTTTCCAGTCGATGAACTCCACTGTGAACATGAATCTCAGCACCATCTTTCATTTAAGAGGCGTTAACTTCACCATCAGTTCGGCTTGTGCGAGTGGCAGTCACTCCATAGGTTTGGGCTATATGATGATTAAACAGGGCTTGCAAGACTTGGTGTTGTGTGGTGGTGCACAAGAAACGAATTACTATTCCATGGCCTCTTTCGATGCACTGGGCGCTTTTTCGGTGCACATGGACGAGCCAACTAAGGCCAGTCGTCCGTTTGATCGCGACCGCGATGGGCTCATTCCGAGTGGCGGTGCAGCTGCTTTGGTGCTCGAAGACTATGAACATGCTGTGGCACGTGGAGCCACCATTTTGGCCGAAGTGGTGGGTTATGGCTTCTCAAGCAATGGCGGTGGCATCTCAGAACCCAGCGATAAAGGCAGTGTAATTGCCATGACGCGTGCCATGAAGGATGCAAAGGTGGCGCCGAGCGATATTGATTATATCAATGCGCATGCCACTTCTACCCATCAAGGCGATATGTATGAGGCCATTGCTTTGGCTAAACTGTTCCACGATGAGCGTGCGTTCATCAGCTCAACCAAGTCGATGACGGGGCATGAATGTTGGATGGCGGGTGCCAGTGAGATTGTTTATTCCATCTTGATGATGCAACATCATTTTGTGGCACCTAATATTAATTTGGAGCATCGGGATGAATATTCCGAGAAAATTAATCTCACAGCGAAGACCATTGACATGGAGGTGAACACCGTTTTGAGCAATTCTTTTGGCTTTGGGGGTACAAACTCGGCTTTGGTCATTAAGAAAGTGAGTGATGAGAACGGTTGAATCGAAGCGTAATCCATATAAGTATAACGTTTAAATAAAATAGGTTATGAAAAAGATTTTATTGGTATTGGCAGGTTTGATGTGCAGCGTTGCAGGTGTGTTTGCAAAAGCTGATGTCACCGTGAAGAGTGGTTCGTTGGCAGAACTCAAAGGTGTGAAAGAAAAAATCTATGTGGTTTGGGATTACAGTCACGCCACTTTAGAAGGAAAAGAAGTGCAGGCTTTCTTAAAAGAGAAGGGTGCTGAATGGCAACGTGATTATCAAAAAGAGTTGCAAACGGCTGAAGAAAACTTTGCAGAACGCTTCAATGACAAGAGCAAAGACGCAAAGATTACGGCTGAAAAGCGTGATGCAAAATATAGATTTGTAGTCGAAGTGAAAGACTTCCACTATGGTAGTACGGGCGTATCTGTTGTGTTTGGCATGGGCGCTGGCGATGCACACATGAGCGGATTGGTGAAGGTTTATGCAGCGAATGACAAGCAACCGTTTGCCGTTATCGACGTTGATGGTGTGGCAGGTGCAGGCTATGGCAACGAAAAGCGTCGTGTAGAAACCTACAGAGAATTGGCCGAACAGATTGTAAAGCTCATTAAGAAAGCTAAGAAATAAGGGCAAGCGCATGAAATTGTCACCTGCTTTAAAGCCCTATACAGAAGAAACACGCTCGGCAAAAGAGGCACAACGCTTGGCAGAGTTTATCGCTTGGGGGCCGATCGTGTTTCAAGCGTCGCGCTTAATGGTGAAGTTTGGCATCTTAAGTCTGCTTCGTGAGAGCGAAAAGGGGCTTACACGTGCTGATATCTGCCGTGAAACAAAACTGTCAGACTATGCGGTTAAATGTCTGTTGGAGGCTTCTTTGTGTATTGGGACCGTGCTTATCGACCCTGAAACCGACCGCTATTCGTTGTCGAAAACGGGTTGGTTTCTGCTCAATGACCCTGCGACACGCGTCAATCTCGATTTCAATCACGATGTGAACTATGAGGGTTGGTTTCATTTAGAAGAGGCTTTAACCACGGGAAAGCCTGCCGGTTTGAAGCATTTTGGCGATTGGCCGACGGTTTATGAGGCGCTTTCCGAGCTGCCGGATCATGTGAAAAAGAGCTGGTTTGGCTTTGATCATTTCTATTCCGACCACTCTTTTGATGAGGCTTTAGCGATTGTTTTTGGCACCTATCATCCCAAAACGCTCTATGATGTGGGCGGCAACACGGGGCGATGGGCCTTGCGTTGTGTGGATTATGATGCCGATGTGCAGGTGACCATCTTAGACCTTCCCCAGCAAATCAAGATGATGCAAGCGCAGATCGCAGGCAAAAAAGGATGTGACCGCATACAAGGTTATGGCATTAACCTGTTGGATGATGCGCAATTATTCCCCGAAAAGCCGGCTGATGCCATCTGGATGAGCCAGTTCTTAGACTGCTTTAGTATGGACGAAATCGTGGGTATTTTGCGGCGATCACGTCGTGCAATGAATGCCAACTCACGGCTTTTCATCATGGAAACGTTGTGGGATCGGCAGCGATTTGAGCCCGCTGCGTTCTGCTTAACGATGACAAGTCTCTATTTTACGGCCATAGCGAATGGCAATAGTAAGATGTATAACACCGAAGATATGGAGACTTGTATTCACGAAGCAGGCTTAGAAATTGAACAGATTCACGACCATTTGGGCCAGGGACACAGCATTTTGGTGTGTAAGTTGGCTGCGGTGTGAAGTGAAAATGGTGCGAACAAGATGATTTAAAATAACTAAATATAGGTATGAACAGAACAGAAATTGAAGAGAAAGTAAAGGCCTTCTTGATTGATGACCTTGAGATTGATGAAGAAAAGATTGCTCCTGAAGCAAAATTGAAAGACGATTTGGGTATTGATAGCCTCGACTTTGTCGACATTGTTGTGATTGTTGAGAAGAATTTTGGCTTCAAAATCAAACCCGAAGAGATGGCAGGTGTGACCACATTAAGCCAATTTTGTGATTACATTGAAAGCAAAGTAGGGTAGAAAGAAAGCGCTTATGGCGGAAAAGCAATGGCAAGGGCAGACTTTTGGCAGCGAGAAAATGCACCGTTATCTCATCAAGATGTTGCGTTTTATCGATGTAAGGGTGCTCTATGTCTTTGCCTATTGTTTCGTCATTCCCGTTTGTTTACTCGTTCGTCCAAGCCGAAAAATCATCTATTCTTATCTTCGTCGTCGCATGAAGTATGGTCGATGGCGTGCCCTTTGTGGCACGTATGTCAACCATTGTCTGTTTGCCGAGGCGGTGATTGATAAGTTTGCGATGTATGCCGGCAAGCATTTTCAAGTGCATATTGAAGGCTATGCGCATTACGAAGCATTGTTAAAGCGTCCCGAAGGCTTTGTGCAATTAAGTGCACATGTGGGAAATTATGAGCTTGCGGGCTACACTTTGCAGGCCAAAGAGAAGCGCATCAACGCCTTAGTTTATGCAGGTGAGAAGGCATCTTTAATGGAACGGCGCGATGAAATGCTGAGCAACAGCAACATTTGCATGATCCCTGTGGGGACAAATATGGATCATCTGTTTGCCATTGACCAGGCATTTAAGCGGGGAGAAATCGTTAGTTTGGTGGCCGATCGGCGTTGGGGATCCTCTAAAACGATAGCCGCTACCTTCCTATCTGCTCCCATTCGCTTGCCATTGGGGCCTTTTAGCGTCGCCATTATTGGGGGATTGGATGTTGTTTCCATACAAGTGATGAAGACATCTTGGCGAGGTTACACCATCTTTGTGCATCCATTGGCTTATGATAAGGCCGCATCGCGTCGCCAACAGGTAGAAGAACTGGCGCAAGCTTATGTTGATTGCTTGGAAAAGACTGTGAAATGCTATCCCTTGCAATGGTATAATTACTTTGATTTTTGGGCACAATGACCATCGATTACTTACATCCTCAGGAGAAATTTCTACGCACCCTTGACATCAAAACGCTGTTACCGCAGCAGCCTCCGTTTGTGATGGTGGGGAAACTGACGTTCTTTGATGCACGAAAGACCATCACTGAGACCCTCGTTTCAGCTGAGAATATCTTCACAAATGCAGGTACATTCTCTGCGAGTGGGCTCATAGAGAACATCGCTCAAACGTGTGCTGTGCGCATAGGCTATGTAAATCAGTATGTGTTGCAGCGTGGAATACAGATTGGTTTCATTGGGGCTATCCGCAATTTAGACATCTATCGGCTGCCGAAAGTGGGTGAACGGATTACAACTATCGTTGAGGTGATGGAGGAAGTATTTGGTATGACGTTAGCCAAAGCGCAGGTAGTGTGTGATGAAGAAGTGCTCGTTACCGCCGAAATGAAGATAGCTGTAAAGGAGGAGGAGCGTAAATGAAAGAACTAAAGTCATCAAAAGTCTTAGACATTCGCTTCAGTGAAGTCGATTCTATGAATGTGGTTTGGCATGGCTCCTACCCACTTTATTTTGAAGATGCGCGCGAAAAGTTTGGCGAAGACTATGGTTTAGACTATCCAAACTATTTCAATCATGGTTATTTTGCACCGTTAGTGGAACTTAATTTCCAATACAAGCAGCCCATTCGCTATGGAATGCACCCGCGAATCGACATTATTTATCGTCCTACGGAGGCTGCAAAAGTGGTGTTTGATTACGAAATTCGCGACTCAGAGGATGAGCGTTTGCTGGCTACAGGCCACAGTGTTCAGGTGTTTATGGATACGAATTATCAGCTTGTTTGGGATAATCCTCCGTTCTATCTCGAGTGGAAAAAGAAGTGGAATCAGCTATAATGGTCTATCAAGTTGCTCATAATATCGTCTCACCGTTAGGCTTTTCAACCGAAGAGAACTATGTTTCGGTGTTGAAAGGCCAATCCATGTTACGACCTTATGCGCCCGGAACGCGTATGCATGATGCCTGTTGTGCCTCACTTTTCAGTGAGGAGCAATGGCAAATGCTGATGCTTGAAGGCATGACCCGTTTCGAATCGTTGGCCATTCAGTCGATACAACGTGCCTTAAAACAGGTGCCTATCGACCTCCATTCCCCCCGAATTATTTTCATTTTAAGTACGACCAAGGGCAATATTGAGTTGCTTTCGTGCAGCGAAGATGAGCAAAAGCGCATGGAACCAGGCCTTGCTGCGGCACATATCGCCCATTATTTCGGTTTCAAGACCGAGCCTATTGTGGTGTGCAATGCCTGCATCTCGGGTGCATCGGCTTTGATTTTAGCACAGCGTTTGTTGCAAACGGGCGCCTATGACACCGCTGTTGTCTGTGGTGTTGACGTGCAATCGCCCTTTATATTGTCGGGTTTTCACGCTTTTCATGCCCTCTCTTTGCAACCTTGTCGCCCCTTTGATGCCGAGCGGTTGGGGTTGAATTTGGGCGAAGGTGCCGCCACAATGGTGTTGCAACATGGTGGTATCGTGTCTTCTAAGCAGCCCCTTTGGGCACTCATGGCTGGCAGTATTCACAACGATGCCTACCATATCAGTGCACCATCCAAGCAAGGTGAAGGTGCTTATTTGGCTCTATGCGATGTTGTTGCAGGGCAAGATGCCAATGCTTTAGCCGTGATTAACGCCCATGGTACCGCCACCTTCTTCAACGATCAGATGGAGTCGATGGCCATCATGCGTGCAGGTTTGTCGCAAGTTCCCGTCAATGCGTTGAAAGGGACCTATGGCCATACTCTTGGGTGTGCAGGTGTTTTAGAAACAGTACTCACGGCCTTTGCGTTAGAACAACATACCCTTTTAGGCACAAGAGGCTTTCATGCGTTGGGCATTTCGGGTAAAATCCATGTGCAGACGGACGCTATTCCCACACAAAAGCAAGCCTTTGTGAAGATGCTTTCGGGCTTTGGGGGCTGTAATGCCGCTTTAAGGATGGAACGTTTGCAGCCGAAGCATGATGCAGTTGCGACGGTGTTGCGGCCTGATGTACGTGTGATGCACGAATTGATACTGTCTCCTCAAAGGTGTATATGCGATGGAAAAGCCATTGCTTTCGACGCGAATGAGGACGAACCGCTCACAGCTCTCTATAAAACCCATCTTGATAGCTATCCCAAGTTCTACAAGATGGATGGGCTAAGCAAATTGGGCTTTGTGGCTTCAGCGTTGCTTTTGCAGGCCGAAGCCCGTGAGGATGCGTTTGCAGGTAGTCGACGTGGCATTGTGTTTTTCAATCAATCGTCGTCTATCAGCACCGATAAGTGTTATTATGCTACGATTGCTGATGCCGAAAACTACTATCCCAGTCCTGCTCATTTCGTCTATACGTTGCCCAACATTGTGACAGGTGAGGTGGCCATCCAGCAGCAATGCCATGGCGAAACCTCCTTTTACTGTTGGGAGAAGCGCAGTGAGAAGCTCTTCAATGAGGTTGTTGCGGCGACTTTTGCAGGCACCAATCTTGATAGTTTGCTTACGGGTTGGCTTGACTATTGGTCGGAAGACCGCTATGAAGCCCACCTATTTATTATACAACGAATATAAAAAGAACATTCAAACGATATGGAAGAATTAGTCTTAGAATTGAAGAAAGCCATCATTAAGGCTTTGAATTTAGAAGAGATGACACCCGAAGACATCGATGCAAACGCACCTTTGTTTGGCGATGAAGGGTTGGGATTAGACTCAATAGATGCATTGGAACTGATTGTTTTGTTAGAAAAGAACTACGGCATCAAGTTAGAAAACCCCGCTGCGGGCAAGGAAATCTTCAAGAGTGTGGCAACGATTGCCGCTTATGTGCAGCAACATCGTACCCGGTAATACCGCTTTTTGTACACCATTATGACGCGAGGAGTAGCTATAACAGGCGCAGGAATTGTTTCATCTATCGGCTGTAATCAGGCCGAAGTGTGGCAATCGATTGTGCAGCAACGGCGGGGCATTGGGCCGATGAAATATCTTTCGTCAACCCATCGCGAGCTTCCTGTGGGCGAAGTGCCCCTGTCTAATGACGAGATGAAGGTGGCATTGGGCATTGATGCGTCAGAGGAAGTGAGCCGAACGGTGCTGTTGGGCATGTTGGCTGTGCGCGAATCGCTCGCCGATGCAGGGCTACTTTCGTCAGAACCGCATTTGAAAAGCCGGCGTGTGGTGCTCATCTCGGGCACAACGGTGGGCGGAATGGACATCACCGAGCAACACATTGCCGACCTATCAGCTGGGAAAGGCGATGCAGACTGCGTCAAAACGCATGATGGGGGCAGCACAACACAGCTGATAGCCGACTATTTTGGCTGCTTTACCGCGTGCACAACACTCTCCACGGCATGCTCTTCAGCTGCCAATGCCTTGATGTTGGGGGCACGATTGATTGCACATGGTGAGGCCGACATCGTGGTTGCGGGCGGAACAGAGGCGCTTTCGCGTTTCCATTTTGCAGGTTTCCATTCGTTGATGATACTCGATCAAGCCCCTTGTAAGCCCTTTGATGCCCATCGTGCAGGTTTAAATTTGGGCGAAGGTGCCGCCTATGTGGTGTTGGAGTCGGCCTCGTCGGTGGCCCAACGCCATGCAACCGTGCAGGCCTGTCTCACGGGTTATGGCAATGCCTGTGATGCTTTTCACCAGACTGCGTCGTCGGATGACGGGCAAGGAGCTTATCTTGCTATGGAAGCGGCGTTGAAGATGGCTGGTGTTGCGCCTGAAGAAGTAGATTATATCAATGCACATGGCACGGGGACGCCCAACAATGATGCCAGTGAAAGCCAAGCCATTCGGCGGGTGTTTGGTATCCATCAGCCTTTGATTTCAAGCACAAAGGGCTTCACAGGGCACACAACGAGTGCGTCGGGGAGCATAGAAGCTGTGATTTGTCTGCTGGCTATGCAGCACGAATTGGCACCGATGAACATCGGATGGCACACAGAAATGCCCGATGGCATTGTGCCTTTGGCGACAAATAAAGCCTGCTCGTTGCAGCATGTGTTGTGCAATTCGTTTGGATTTGGCGGTAACGACACCTCGCTGCTTTTCTCTTTGCCAAGTAAAGTGCAGCATATTGGTGAGCAATCTATCGCGAATTGTCGCACCATTTGCACCAAATCGCGTGTCAATATGGCGGACATTGCCGACCCGTCAGAAATCAAACGTTTTGTGAAACCCATGGAACTGCGTCGCATGAGCGGTTTGATGCGCCGTTCAGTACTCACTTCTATGTTGGCTTTAGAGGAGGCAGGAATTGCTGTTCCTGATGCTATTATCACGGCAACGAGCTTGGGTTGTTTAGAAAATTCAGAGAAGATGCTGCTCGACATGGTGCAACAGGGCGAAGATAGTGTGAGCCCTACGCTCTTTATGCAGAGCACCCATAACACCATAGGCAGCACCATAGCCATTAAATTGGGCTGTCATGGATATAATGCAACCTACACACAGGGTGAAAAGTCGTTGGAGTGGGCGCTGAAAGATGCCGAGTTGCTGTTGCAATCGGGTGCATGTCGCAGCGTGTTGGTGGGCTATCACGATGAAACCACTGCCCTTTACCGTCAGTCGTTGGCGCGTTTGGGCGAGCAAGAACCGGCCGAATACACGGCCATAGCAATGGTGTTGACATGTGGAGACTGATTATCCTGTCTGTTGTTCAGAGTGCTTTGCTCGCTGGCGGGCAAGTGTTTTTGAAGTTTGGACTATCGAAGTTGGCACCGTTTGGGTTTAATCGTGCGTTTTTGTGGTCGCTTTTGCCCAACTGGCAGTTTGCTTTGAGCGGGCTACTTTTTGGTGGTAGCACGGTGTTGTGGATGTATATTGTGAAGCGTTACCCTTTGAGCATGGCTTATCCGATGATTAGTTTGAGTTATGTTTTTGCGCTTTTGTCGGCCATGGTGTTTTTCCATGAGTCGGTAAATGGTATGAAATGGATAGGGGTGGCGTTGATCATGTTGGGTTGTTTTTTCATTGCCCGATGAAGAGGCGCCCTTATTTAAACAGAGAAAGGAAAAGAGATAAATGAAGAAAAGCCTGTTTTTATGGAGCTTGTTGTGGTTGATGTTTTTGCCACTGCATGCACAAACGATGACCGAAAGTGAGGTAAAGGCCAAGGTAAACCAAGTTGCGGCACAGCTGCAAAGCATGCAATGTGACTTTGTGCAAACCAAATCGCTGAAGTTGTTGAACCAAAAGATGGTGTCGAAGGGGAAGATGTATTACCAAAAGAGTGACAAACTGTGTTGGCAATACGTGAGTCCTTACAACTATACCTTTGTGTTGAATGGTGCAAAGGTGATGCTTCGCAACGAGAAGCGGAGTGATGTGATTGACGTGCAGCAGAACAAAATGTTTAAAGAGATTGCGCGTATCATGATGAATAGCGTTTTAGGCAAGTGTCTCACCGATGAAAAAGATTTTAAAGTGACGATGCAACAAGGCAAAGGGGAGTGGGTGGCCACGCTCGTTCCTTTGCGTTCGAACATGAAACAGCTGTTTCAAAAGATACAGATTAGTTTTCACCAGGCCCAGATGATGGTGTCGATGGTGAAACTATTTGAAAAGAATGGCGACCAAACCACCATTCAGTTGAAGAACATTAAGACCAATGCGCCGCTCAATGCACAAGTGTTTTCGATTCATTAGTATCGTCTTGTTGAGTGGCCTTTCATGTGGTATGACCGCTCAAAACCTGTTGCCCGACACCCTTGGTGCACGCAAAAGCTATCAAGCCATGATAACGATGCCTAAGGGATATGTGAGTGGTGTGTGCATGATGGTGCGCGATTCGACGGGGATTGTGGGGAGCCTGTTCAATGAGTTTGGCTTTTCGGCACTCGATTTCCGCTATCACGAGCAAAAAGACAAGGTGGAGATTGTGCATGCCATGGCGTTAATGGATAAATGGTATATTCGCAAAGTGTTGCGCAATGATTTGCGTATGCTATTGCAGTCGTTGGCAAAAGGCGACACACTTTATGAAGACAAAAAGTATAAATTGACCTACGTGTTCACCCCGATGCGTGAAGAATTGAAGAAGGAGGCAGCCGATGATCTTGAAGAATGACTTTTATCACATTGCACAGGCCAGCGTTGATTTGCCTCGGGCGACTTATGAAATTGCGCTCAATGCACAGCATTTCATCTATCAGGCCCACTTTCCTGGCGAACCGATTACACCGGGTGTGTGCATTCTTCAGATGGCTTGCGAGCTATTGAGTGAGGCACTTCATCGGCCGTTGGCACTGTGTGGCGTGAAGAATGTGAAATTTCTTTCGGTATTAACACCTACTGAAACGGAAAACATCGTGTATCAGTTCTCAGGTATAGAGGAGCAGCCCGATGGAACAGTGAAGGCCAAAGTGAATGTTGTCTCGGGCACAACGGGCTATGCGAAGTTGTCTTTTACATGCCAACCATGCAAGGAATAGAACGGGAAACGTTGAAGAAACGCCTGCAGGCTCGGGGGATTTGCGTCATCATCCCCACGTACAACAATGAGCAGACGGTGCAGCAAGTGGTCGAAAGTGCCCAGGAATATTGTGCCGATGTGATTGTTGTGAATGACGGAAGCACAGACCGTACGGCTCAAATCTTGTCAGAGATTTCGGGTATCACGTTGGTTTCGTACGAGCATAACCGCGGGAAAGGCTATGCGTTGCGACAAGGTTTTGAGAGGGCGAAGGCGCTATCGTTTGCCTATGCCATAACTCTTGATGCCGACGGACAGCATTATGCGAAAGACATTCCTTCGTTTCTGCAAGCGAATATTGTGCATCCCGGTGCACTCATCGTGGGCGAACGCGACTTAAATGGTGTGGAACGCTCGAGTGGTAGCAGCTTTGCCAATCGCTTTTCCAACTTTTGGTTCTTTGTGCAAACGGGCAAACGGTTGGCCGATACGCAGACAGGTTATCGTCTTTATCCCATCAAGAAGCTGCGCTATCTGCGTGTGATGCCTGCCCGTTACGAGGCGGAGTTAGCGTTGATGGTGTTGGCTTCGTGGCATGGTGTGCCGCTCGTTTCGATACCTGTCGATGTCTATTATCCGCCCAAGGAGGAGCGAGTGAGCCATTTCCGGCCCTATCAAGACTTTCTACGGATAACCGTTCTCAACACGGTGCTGTGCTTCTTGGCCGTCGTTTACGGACTGCCCTGCCGGTTGGCTCGTGGACTTGTGCGCATGGTTCGCACGGTGTATTCGCTCTTTATCTTCTCCTTCTTCTCGTTTTTCGTTGTGACACCGTTGGCTTATCTCTACCTAAAATGGGGAAAGATGACGGAGGCAAAACGACGCAGTCTACATCGAATGATTTATAGTATTGCGCGAATCATAGTGTTGAAACATGGCATTCCTGGCGGAAAGTTTAGTTGTCACATTGCCAAACAGGTGGACTTTGACAAGCCCTCGGTGCTGATTTGTAACCACCAGTCGCACTTAGACTTGATCTGTCAGCTCACATTAACGCCAAAGGTGGTCTTTTTAACCAATCAATGGGTGTGGAGAAATCCTTTTTATGGCTATGTTATTCGTCATGCAGAGTACCAGACGGTGACCAAGGGGATTGATGCTTTGTTACCGAAGTTGCGCTCGTTGGTCGACCGCGGCTATAGCATAGCGCTCTATCCCGAGGGAACACGTTCGGTTGACTGTCGCATATCGCGTTTCCATCGTGGTGCTTTTTACATTGCCGAGCAACTGCATTTGGGCATTACGCCCATGTTCTTATATGGCACGGGACGGCGCTTACCCAAGAAGAAGTACTCCCTTCATCGGAGCCCCATCTATTTAGAAGTGGATGAAACCATGGCGCAAGCACAGCTGCAAGCCATTGGTTCGCCAATGGAACAGGCAAAATGGATGCGCAGACACTATGTGGAGAAGTATAACACACTCTGCGATGAGTTTGAAAAGAACAGTTAAGACATGCAACAAAAGAAAGTAGTGGTTATAGGAAGCGGCTTAGGTGGTCTCTCGACGGGCGTCATCCTGGCAAAGAATGGCTATCAGGTGACGGTGTTGGAACAAGGCCAACAGATAGGTGGGTGTCTGCAATGCTTTTCGCGTTATGGCGCAAAGTATGAAACAGGGATGCACTTTATCGGAAGTGTCGTGCCGGGACAGACGCTGAGAAAACTGATGAACTATTTGGAATTGACCGCCGATGTGCCTTTGTCTTTCTTGGATCAAAGCGGTTATGATGTCGTGGCGTTACAGGGCGAACAGTTCCGCTTTGCAAATGGGCGCGAGCCATTTATTGAAACGATGAGCTCCTATTTCCCACGGCAACGCGACGCATTGGCGCGCTATTTCGATTTAGTAAGTCGGGTGGCGGGAGCCTCTTCGCTCCACTCATTGAAATACGCCGAGTCGGATGCAGCCATCAATACTGAGTTTCAACTGCGCGCCATCAACGACGTTTTGGATGAGCTTTTCGACGACGAACTGCTGAAACGGGTGTTGGTAGGCAATCTTCCGCTCTACGCAGCCGAACAAGATAAAACGCCTTTCTCTACACACGCGTTCATCATGGACTTCTATAACCAAAGTGCTGCGCGTGTGGTGGGAGGCAGTGACAGCATTGCAACCTCACTGAAGAACACCATTTTGCGCTATGGCGGCACGGTGAAGACGCGGCAAAAGGTAACGAAGATTGTGTGTGATGAGGCGAAAGCGACGGGTGTGGTGGTGAATGATGACTGCTTTATGGCTGCCGATGCGGTTGTGTCGGCCATTCATCCCATGCGCACATTGGAACTTTTAGACACGAAACTCATTCGACCCGCCTTTCGTAGGCGCATTCATGCCATGCCGCAAACCGTAGGAGGCTTTTCGGTTTACTTGGAGTTTAAGCCCGGCGTGGTGCCGTATATGAATCACAACTTTTATGGTTATGCCGGCGACACACCGTGGAACTGTGAGCACTATACGGAAGAGACCTGGCCCAAGGGCTACCTTTATATGCACTTTTGTCACGAGCGCGCGCCGAAGTTCGCCCACACAGGCGTCATCCTTTCCTACATGCAGATGGAGGATTTGCAACCCTGGTGGGGGACGAAAGTGGGTCGACGCGGTGACGATTATGAGGCTTTCAAGCGGCGAAAGGCCGAGCAGTTGCTCGACGCTTTGGGCAAACAGTTTCCCGACATCCGCCAAAATCTTGTGCGTTATAGCACTGCGACGCCTCTGACCTATTATGATTACACGGGAACAGAGGGCGGTTCGATGTATGGCATCGCGAAAGATATTCATCTCGGTGCAGCGGGACGTGTGCCCCAACGCACGAAGGTGCCCAACCTTTTCTTGACGGGACAGAACATCAATTCGCACGGCATGCTGGGCGTCTTGGTGGGCTCGATCGTGACGTGCAGCGAGTTTCTAACCGCAAAGACCATTTACGACCAGATTATTCAAAGCAATCAAGGCGAATGAAACAACGTGTGTTGATTATAGGCGGTGGCTTAGGTGGCCTGTTTTCGGGTGCCATCTTGGCGAAGGAAGGGCTTGAAGTGACCGTTTTGGAAAAGAACAAGATCATAGGAGGTGGATTACAGTCCTTCCGCATGTGGGGTGAAGATTTTGACACAGGCATGCATATCATAGGAGGTATGCGTCCCGGTGGCAACATCTATCGGCTGTGCTCCTATTTGGGAATCATCGATCAAGTATGCGTGAGAGATGTGGACCATGACTGCACGGATCGGCTTTACTTTGCCGAAGACCAGCGCTATTATACCATTGCCGAGGGGAAAGACACGTTCGTGGAGACCCTTTCGCGGCAGTTCCCGCATGAGCATGACGGGCTAAAGGCCTACGTCGAGGCTTTGTTTCGCCTTTCCGAAGAGGTAGACCTGTTCTATCTTCGCCCTTCGAAAGACTTGATACCCATGCACTCGGCGCAGTTTAACATGTCGGCCGAGGCCTTCATCGCACAATATATCAACGATAAGAAACTGTGCAGTGTCTTGGCTTATATGAACCCTTTATATGGTGGACGTGCGCAACAGACACCCGCTTACGTCCATGCCATCATTTCGGTGCTCTACATCAATGGGCCGAGTCGTTTTGTGGGCGGTAGTCTACGCTTTGCCCATCTCTTAGCCGAAACCATACAACGGCATGGAGGAAAGGTGCTGGGAGCAACCGAAGTGACGCACATTGGCGTAACAGATAGGCGGGTGACCTGTGTGGAAACGGCAGACGGACAGCATTTCGAAGCCGAATATTACATCTCGGCCATCCACCCTTGCGCATTGCTCAAGGTGATTGACAGCGATGCCTTTACCAAGGCCTATCGCACCCGTTTGGAAACCATTCCAAACTCTTACTCTGCTTTCTCGCTTTACGTGAAACTAAAGCCAAACAGCTTCCCTTACATCAATCATTCGGAGTATTTCATGACGCGCTATGCAGACATTTGGCAGTTCGGACGCAATGACAAGCCGTGGCCCTTGGGCTTTCTCTTCATGACCCCGCCGAATGAAGGGCAAGGTGCCTTCGCTTCGAAAGTGTTAGTGACGGCACCCATGGCGTTCTCGCAGGTGAAAGCATGGGAGCAGACAACGATAGGACATCGCACGGCGGACTATCGGCAGTGGAAAGAGCAGCAATGCAACCGACTCTTGGCCATGGTCGAAGTGCTCCACCCTGGCTTTTCAACTTGCATTGAGGCGGTTAACACGGCTTCACCCCTGACCATTCGCGATTTCTATGGCGCAAAGGAGGGAGGCATCTGTGGATACAGCAAAGATTGTAACAATTTGGCTTTGTCACAGCTGCCCGTAGTGACAAAAGTGAGCAACTTATTCCTTACGGGGCAAAACAACAACCTGCATGGGTTTTGCGGTGTGCCCTTAACAGCCATCCAAACTTGTGAAGCCATCTTAGGGCGCAACTATGTTTTGAATCAACTCAATCATGAAACAGCGAATAGTACTCTTTCTGTGCCTCGCGATGACTCTCGCCTCGGCTAAGGGGCAAGAGAACATCTGGCAGCACACAGCCTGCAAGGCGAAGGTTTGGCTCACCCCCTATCTCGCACAAGGTCAAAAGCGACCTGCTATCATCGTGTGTCCGGGTGGGAGCTACTTTTGGCACGACATGAAGGCAGAGGGTAAAGATGTAGGAGCGTGGTTACAGCGCAATGGCATCACTGCTTTTGTGTTGCGCTATCGCACCGCTTATGTGCCGGCCTTCGTCACCCATTATCGTTGGATATGGCGGGGCAACCGTTACCCCGACCCGCAAGACGACCTTCAACAAGCCATTCGCTATGTCAAGCAACATGCCGAGCGATGGAACGTCGACACGACAAAGATTGGAGCGATGGGCTTCTCGGCGGGCGGCCATTTGGTGGTGTCGGGCGGTTTGTTCTTTGCCGAGCACGACCGTCCGGCCTTCATTGCATCACTCTATCCTGTGGTCACAATGTCGGCACCGTGTGTGCACAAACGTTCGCGACGGGCACTCATGGGCGAAAGCAGGATGCGCAACCACGCCCTTCGCGATGCACTCTCTTTAGAGAAGCAAGTGACGAGTGTGTGTCCACCCGTATTTCTGGCAAACTGCATTGATGATCCCATTGTGGACTACCGCAACGCCATATTGCTTGACTCTGCCCTAACGGCGCAGCATGTACCCCACGTGTACTATCAATACCGCACGGGTGGTCATGGCTTTGGTGCTTCCGAAACAAGGGGCAGCGCCGAGTGTCGCACATGGAAACAATCGTTTCTGGCTTGGCTTTCGCAATTATGGAAAGCCAAATGACCTGCAAAACGGCAACCCAATGAACATCCTTTTACTAAAAGATATGCAAAAGAACCCCAAGTTTGATGACATCCGTCCGTATTATGAGGACGAGATTCCCGCTGCGATGGCGCGCATCGCCGAGAGCAGCTCCCTGCCCCTATTGGCATCTTACGTTTACCCCGATGAGTCGTTAGAAGACGTGCGGAAGCGAATAGCCAACTATCGCACAGTGAAAGACTTTCAAACGGAGACCATGCGCAAGGTCAACGAGCAGGTTATCGCCAACAGTATCACAGCGTTCTCGTGTGATGGCTTGCAACAGTTGAGCCCCACGCAATCCTACCTCTATGTGTCCAATCATCGCGACATCATGTTGGATTCGAGTCTGCTGCAATATTTCCTGGTCACGCAAGACTTTGACACTACCGAGATCACGTTCGGTGCCAACTTGATGATGAGTCAGCTGATCGTCGACATTGGCAAATGCAACAAGATGTTTAGAGTGGAGCGTCCCGGTGGAAGTGTGAAGGATTTTTACCGCAGTTCGCTTCACCTCTCGGAATATATCCGCTACACCATCGCAGAGAAGCAACAGAGTGTGTGGATAGCACAGCGCAATGGGCGCACAAAAGATGGTTATGACGCCACAGACCAAGGCATCATCAAGATGTTTTGCATGAGTGAGAGTAGCGATAAAATCAAAGCTTTGGCCGATTTGCACATCGTCCCGATTGCCATATCGTATGAATGGGAGCCTTGTGACGTGCTTAAAGCCTTGGAACTTTACGAATCGCAGAGCATGCGCTACACCAAGAAGCCCGGTGAAGATCTTAACAGCATCCTCACGGGAATCATCGCGCCAAAGGGACGCGTACATATCGAAATTTGCAAACCGATTACCGTCGCCGAACTCACAAGACTGGAGGCTTTAACCAATAATGAGTACCATAAGGCTGTCGCCAAGCTCATCGATCAGCGCATCCACAAGGCCTATCGCTTATATCCCAACAACTATATAGCACACGATTTGCGGTATGGCAGCCAGCGTTTCGCTGCGTTATACACGCCCGAAGAACAGGCGTTGTTCCAACAGCACTTGGCCGCTTTAGACCAATACGACACGTGCAATCTCGACCAATTGAAAGATATCTTCTTGGGCATTTACGCCAATCCCGTTGAGACGTCGATGCTGTGAACAGCATAGCATGACCATGAAGGCCACTCGGGACGAGTGTCCCACTGCTAATTGAATTTTAATGGTATGGTTTCAATAGTACTAAAAGTTTATGATTTCCTGCGCATGCACCGTTTCATGCGCCTATTTTCTTTCCTTGTAACAACTGCACTCCTGGTGGCATTGATACTGACGTTGCAATATAAAGAAGACATCTCGGATTTTCTTCCGCTCAGTTCAACCCACCAAAGCGGGTTAAAGGTTTATCAAGATATTTCGGGAGCCAATAAAATCTTTGTCATCTTTCAGGCGAAAGAAGGGCAGAGGACTGATGCCGATGCGATGGTTTCGGCAATCGAACGCTTCACAACCAACTTACGGGCCGCCGATACGGCAGGCATAGCCCGACAGCTGACGGCACAAGTCGACATGGAGAAAATGCAACAGGTGGTGGACTTTGTCTACCGCTACATGCCGCTGTTCCTCACCTCTCACGACTATCAGCGCATGGACAGTCTCTTGCGTGAGCCGGGGTTCGCAGCGCGTCAACTGCAAGAGGATAAGCGTATGTTGATGTTCCCCACAGGCAACATGCTCACCAGCAACATCCAGCGCGACCCCTTGGGGCTCTTTACCCCCGTCGTGGCCAAACTGCAACAGCGCCATCTCTCGCTCAACTACGAACTCTATGACGGCTACATCTTCTCACCCGATATGAAACGGGCCATTGTGATGGTTGAGTCGCCCTTTGGCTCGAGCGAAACGGAGCACAATACACAGCTCATCGCCTTGCTCAAAGCGCAAGCGGCCAAGGTAAAGCAGAGCCAACCCGCGCTCAAAGTGCACTTGACAGGCGGACCGGTGATTGCCGTTGGAAACGCTACACAAATCAAGACCGATAGCCTCTTGTCGGTGACATTGGCCATCCTCCTCATCACCGTGTTGCTTTTCCTCACCTTCCGGCGACTTAAAAACCTGCTCCTCATTGTCTTGGCTGTGGCTTGGGGATGGTTGTTTGCCATGGGGGGCTTGGCGTTGGTCCACGATCACGTTTCGGTGATTGTCATTGGCATCTCGTCGGTCATCCTGGGCATTGCCATCAACTATCCCTTGCATTTCATCTCCCACCTGTCCCATACCTCCACCATTCGCAGTGCACTTAAGGAAATTACCGCGCCTTTGCTCGTCGGCAACGTGACCACTGTGGGCGCCTTTTTGGCGTTGGTTCCGTTGCAATCGGTAGCACTGCGCGACTTGGGGCTCTTCAGTTCGTTCCTCTTGGTAGGCACCATCCTCTTGGTGCTCATCTATCTTCCCCACGTGGTGAAACCCGTCAAGGCAAAGCCGTGGAATCGCTTTGCCCGTTTCACCGACATTTCGTTGGAGCGCAAGCGAGGCGTAGTATGGGCGATAGTGCTGCTTACGGGGGTGTTGGGCTATTTTAGCTTGCAGACAAAGTTCGATGCCGACATGAGCCACATCAACTACATGACGGAAGAGCAAAAGGCCGATATGCGCTATTTCCAAACCTTATTGCAACGCGACACCACCACCGAAAAGGTCTACGTCGTAGCGCACGGCGCGACCATGGATGAGGCCTTGCAACACAACCAACTGTTGCAACCGGCTTTGGAGCAGGTGCAACACCACGTGAAAGGTTCCACCCTATCCACCTGTGCACCCTTCCTTGCTTCCAACGCGGAGCAAGTGCGCCGGCTGAAACAGTGGGCCGCCTTTCGCCAGCGGCATAAGAATTTGCCGGATGTCTTGCGCCGTGAGGGCATGAAGGCAGGCTTTGCGCCCGATTCGTTCCACGACTTCGAAGTGATGTTCAACGGCAAGTTCATGCCCCTTTCTCCCGCCTCCTTTGCGCCTTTAACCTCAACAGCCTTTCAGGGCAATTTGAGTCACGACAGCATTGCGGGCACCTTCAGTGTGGTCAATGTGTTGGATGTTGCCCCTCAGGCAGTAGCAAAGATTGAGCAACAGTTCACGGGTGACACGTGCTACAGCTTTGATGTGAAGTCTATGAACTCCGCTTTGGCCAACAACCTGTCCGATAACTTCAATTACATTGGATGGGCGTGTGCATTCATCGTGTTCTTTTTTCTGTGGTTCTCCTTTGGCAACATAGAGCTGGCGTTACTATCGTTTCTCCCGATGGCCGTCAGCTGGGTGTGGATCTTAGGCATTATGTCACTGCTCAACATTCAGTTTAATATTGTCAATGTCATTCTCGCCACCTTCATCTTTGGACAGGGCGACGACTATACCATTTTCATTACCGAGGGCGTGAGCTACGAATATGCCTATCGGCGCAAGCTTCTGGCCGCCTATAAGCAATCCATCATCATTTCGGCGTTGATCATGTTCATCGGTATAGGTTCGCTCATCTTGGCCAAACATCCGGCACTGCACTCTTTAGCCGAAGTGACGATCGTAGGAATGTTTGCCGTGGTGCTGATGGCCTATATTTTGCCTCCGCTCTTATATAGCGGGTTGGTAGGCACGAAGAACCATTATCGGCGACGCCCCTATTCCTTGAAACCGTTCCTTGTGATGGCGCTCTCGGCCACGGTCTTCTTTGCACAGTTGGCTTACATCTATGCGTTGGGGTTCCGACTCTTTGTGCTGACGAAACCGAACCTGCGCAAACGAAAACGTTTTCAGGCACGGGTGCATCGGCTCTTCCGTTACGACTTGCAACACATTCCCACGGTGGCATGGCACGAGGATGCTGCCATTGCAAAAGCGCTCGAAGAACCCGCTGTGGTGGTGTGCAATCATCAATCTATGTTAGATGCTGCCATTGTGATGGCGCTATCACCTCGATTGCTCATCGTGGCCAACGAGCGTGCCAGTCTCAACCCCGTTATCCGTAAGGTGTTCGATTGGTTTGGTCACATTCGGTTGGTCGGCAGCCAAGCGCTGAACGTGCAACTCCTTCAGCAAACTCTTGCCGAGGGCTATAGCATCGTGCTCTTCCCCGAGGGCGAGCGCAATGCCCACTCGTCGATATTGCGTTTCCATAAGGGCGCCTTCCATGTGGCTGAGACGTTGCAGGTCGACGTGGTGCCGTTGTTATTGCACGGTGTGAACGAAGTGCTACCGCGCAACAGCTGGTGTGTCTTTGCCGGGAAGATAACGGTTGGCATGGGACAACGCATTCTGGCCGCCGATGCGACATGGGGCGAAGACTACGTCGTGCGCACCAAGCGAGTGCACCAATATTATGTAGACTGGTATCGCGAGGTAGCCGAGCAGATTGAAACGGCGTACTATTACCGACGTCTGACCTTGGACAAGTATCGTTTTAAGGGCGTCGACGTCATGCGCGAAGTGAAGCACAATCTGAGAAAGTTTGACAATTATGCTGCATGGGTTGACACACCTTGCACGGCGCAGCGCGTAGCGGTGTTGAATAGTGGTTGGGGTGAGTTTGCGTTGCTCTTTGCACTGACCCATCGCCACATAGAAGTGATTGCGGTAGAAGCCGATGCCGACAAAACGCAATTAGCACGCTATGTGGCCGACGGATTATCGCTGAAATGGCAAGCTGTAGAAACGCTTTCAGCAGATGACATGGCCGATGCCGTCATCTTTTTGCTGAACCCATCAGTCGAAGAGCGTGCAAGGTTTGAAGGGCACAACGTGGTAGTGATTGAATAGTTGCAGTGCATGGTGCTGATGCAAGGGCGATAGATAAACAAACGGCGCACAGCATCCCTGTCATGACTGTGCACCATCTAACAAAGGGGACACACGGTCGTGTGCCCCCTTTGTGAATGATACGAACGCCTTTTGCTGCAACCCTTTGACAGGGATTAGGCTTTAAGACAATGCAACAACGGGTAGTTTCTAAAAAAGTGTGTAAGGTCAACATAATTCTTATTTTTGCATAAGTAATAAAAAATAACAAGAATATGGAACTTACACAAGGGCAAATTTCGGGAATTATTTCAAATATCTACCTTTGTGGTATCAACAACAACGCGCCATGCTACTGGGTAACGCTGAACTGGGTTGTGATTTGCTTAAAAATATCTACCTTTGTGGTATCAACAACAAGGCATCGTGGTCGACTTTAAAGCCATTAGTTGTGATTTGCTTAAAAATATCTACCTTTGTGGTATCAACAACAACAAGAACGGCTTAATAATATCATGGGACAGAGTTGTGATTTGCTTGAAAATATCTACCTTTGTGGTATCAACAACAACGCGCATCGCTATAGCCTGGTCTGTCTGCCAGTTGTGATTTGCTTGAAAATATCTACCTTTGTGGTATCAACAACAACTTCAATATACCAGCTAAGTTTGCACCACCTGTTGTGATTTGCTTGAAAATATCTACCTTTGTGGTATCAACAACAACGTGTACGGTTGAGTGGTGTAACGGCAATCGGTTGTGATTTGCTTAAAAATATCTACCTTTGTGGTATCAACAACAACGGGAGCTTTGGCTTCTCCAGCCTCCCAAGGTTGTGATTTGCTTAAAAATATCTACCTTTGTGGTATCAACAACAACACCCGGTATATCTTTTATCGTCGGGATTAGGTTGTGATTTGCTTAAAAATATCTACCTTTGTGGTATCAACAACAACGAGACCTATTTCAACCAGATGTACGCCCTTGTTGTGATTTGCTTGAAAATATCTACCTTTGTGGTATCAACAACAACGATTGCTAAAAGTGTTGCAATGGAGGCTAGTTGTGATTTGCTTGAAAATATCTACCTTTGTGGTATCAACAACAACTTAAGATACTGTTTAGGGTCAAACGCACCCGTTGTGATTTGCTTGAAAATATCTACCTTTGTGGTATCAACAACAACATATACTTTACACGTGCGCGTTTGAGCTGCGTTGTGATTTGCTTGAAAATATCTACCTTTGTGGTATCAACAACAACATTCTGTTGTGACATCTCTAATTCCGCCGGTTGTGATTTGCTTGAAAATATCTACCTTTGTGGTATCAACAACAACGATAGAAGATAATGAGTTTGACAAGATAGAGTTGTGATTTGCTTGAAAATATCTACCTTTGTGGTATCAACAACAACAAGCGGTAGGACTGCTGCGAGTATGCACGTGTTGTGATTTGCTTGAAAATATCTACCTTTGTGGTATCAACAACAACAGTAGTGTTAAAACAATAATAGAACAGTAGGTTGTGATTTGCTTGAAAATATCTACCTTTGTGGTATCAACAACAACAGGTCGGAAAGGAAGAAGCAAAAGAGCGTCGTTGTGATTTGCTTGAAAATATCTACCTTTGTGGTATCAACAACAACCTAAACCCTGTTGCGCTGATGCTGGCAGCGGTTGTGATTTGCTTGAAAATATCTACCTTTGTGGTATCAACAACAACGTGCTATTACTGATAATCTTAGAAACATCAGTTGTGATTTGCTTGAAAATATCTACCTTTGTGGTATCAACAACAACATTTGGATATACGAATGAATAAAATATGGGTTGTGATTTGCTTGAAAATATCTACCTTTGTGGTATCAACAACAACCATAGTTTACGGCCATCCATATCCTTATCGGTTGTGATTTGCTTGAAAATATCTACCTTTGTGGTATCAACAACAACAATATAGGAGAATAAAAATGATGGAAATGAGTTGTGATTTGCTTGAAAATATCTACCTTTGTGGTATCAACAACAACTTGCAGATGGAAAGAATACTGTATTCGCAGGTTGTGATTTGCTTGAAAATATCTACCTTTGTGGTATCAACAACAACGTATTGATTTTTTCCGTCCAACGAAAGCCAGTTGTGATTTGCTTGAAAATATCTACCTTTGTGGTATCAACAACAACCTTGCAATCTTGCAAGTGCATACTCTTTTGGTTGTGATTTGCTTGAAAATATCTACCTTTGTGGTATCAACAACAACAACGCACCACACAGCAATCTTCCCTTTCTTGTTGTGATTTGCTTGAAAATATCTACCTTTGTGGTATCAACAACAACTTTGCACTATAACAAGCATAGTGTTTACCTGTTGTGATTTGCTTGAAAATATCTACCTTTGTGGTATCAACAACAACAGCAAAACCGTCTGTTGCCTCGCCTATATAGTTGTGATTTGCTTGAAAATATCTACCTTTGTGGTATCAACAACAACATGCCCCATTTATTCCTCTCAAAGGTTTTGTTGTGATTTGCTTGAAAATATCTACCTTTGTGGTATCAACAACAACAACTCTCGCTCACCGACATCATCGTGTGGGGTTGTGATTTGCTTGAAAATATCTACCTTTGTGGTATCAACAACAACGCCTATAACAGAGTTTGGCATCAGTAAGGAGTTGTGATTTGCTTGAAAATATCTACCTTTGTGGTATCAACAACAACTTGGTCACTCGGTTAATGTTTATCGTTCAGTTGTGATTTGCTTGAAAATATCTACCTTTGTGGTATCAACAACAACTAGACGCCATTGTTAAGTATATACGAACGGTTGTGATTTGCTTAAAAATATCTACCTTTGTGGTATCAACAACAACTTCAAGGCTTAACGGCCAAGTCTGAGATTGGTTGTGATTTGCTTAAAAATATCTACCTTTGTGGTATCAACAACAACAGCTCATCAATATTCATCTTCCTTAACTCAGTTGTGATTTGCTTAAAAATATCTACCTTTGTGGTATCAACAACAACCTGAATTCTACCATAGTCTTATATATTTCCGTTGTGATTTGCTTAAAAATATCTACCTTTGTGGTATCAACAACAACATGCTTAGCCACATTTACACCAGCACGAGGTTGTGATTTGCTTAAAAATATCTACCTTTGTGGTATCAACAACAACCTATCTCAAACGTTATATGAAGAAGAGCGAGTTGTGATTTGCTTAAAAATATCTACCTTTGTGGTATCAACAACAACATAATAGCTAATACAGCACCCATCACGCAGGTTGTGATTTGCTTAAAAATATCTACCTTTGTGGTATCAACAACAACATGCTGCGCGATACGAAACATCCGCTTGATGTTGTGATTTGCTTAAAAATATCTACCTTTGTGGTATCAACAACAACTTTTCTACGCAAGGACAAGGCCGACACGGCGTTGTGATTTGCTTAAAAATATCTACCTTTGTGGTATCAACAACAACTACGGAGGCCTTCCTCCGTCCGTTGCTTATGTTGTGATTTGCTTAAAAATATCTACCTTTGTGGTATCAACAACAACTGCGATGTGTATTGAGGGGACTACTATGTAGTTGTGATTTGCTTAAAAATATCTACCTTTGTGGTATCAACAACAACTGTCCCTTTGGAAAGGTTTTTGATAACATGTTGTGATTTGCTTAAAAATATCTACCTTTGTGGTATCAACAACAACTTATGAATTATGCATGATAAATTATGAATTGTTGTGATTTGCTTAAAAATATCTACCTTTGTGGTATCAACAACAACTCATTCTTTGTAATTTGTTGTTTATCAAAAGGATATAAGGTTGTTGGAGAAAATAAAAATGGTGCCGCAAAACGAAATCCCACTTCATTGAAGTGGGATTTTTGTTTTCTATTAAGGTGACTTCTTATGATCCTTTCTCCAAGTTTTTTCTTGTTGTAGGCTAAGTCGTTAGGAAACAACAAAAATAGAATTTCTTTTCAAACGAGGCATTTCAACCAAAGATTTATGGTTCTCTCCTTTTCCATCCTGCATCTTTTAGAATAATTCCAATTGTTGTCCTGGTGCGTTAGGCGCTTTAGGTTTCTCGCCAAAGAAAAGGCGAATGTTGGCAAACTGCTTATCTGTAATACATAACATTCCCACCATTCCGCGTTGCGGGAGGTTCGCTTGAACACGCTTCATGTGCACTTCTGCATTTTCTATACTTGCACAATGGCGGACATAAATGGAGAATTGGAACATGGTAAAGCCATCTTTCATCAGCATTTTTCGAAAATCCATATAGGCTTTCTTTTCCTTTTTGGTTTCTGTTGGCAAATCGAAGAATACGAGAATCCACATAATCCGATACTCACTGAAGCGTTTGAAGTTGTCCATAAACGGGGTTACATCTCGGGATAGCTTATGTGGCGTGTCTCTCCTGCAAAGCATTTTGCCAGCGAGGCTGTTGTCTGTTGTGCAGCAATCATCAGTGGACTTCTTTTCCTATTCACTATAACGTCGAGCATCGGAATGCCTAAGAGTTCCATTTTTAGTTCTTTTGTAAGCACTGAAACCTCTTTATGTTTATGCAGTATCTGAATAACAAGTTGATCAACATACGGGCGATAAGGCTCCATGATATCATCAGCCAAACAATAAGCGTTATAGCGATTGTGGTGGTGGATGCCTAAAGTTGGCAACAAACCACTTCCAACCAAGGCACGAGCAATGACAGCACGCAGAATAGTATAGCCATAATTCAGGAGGTTATTGGGTGGAGTTCCTTCCCGATCGCGAACAAAATTGGGATAATCAAGAAATAGATTGCGCCAATAGTGAGCGGCTGCTCGTGCCTCAAGATTGTCCGGATCGCCGCTACGTACCTCGTTTGCCCATACGCGCATACAGTTGGTTTCCTTGTCGGTAGTGGTGCGTAAAACATACTCTTGATTTAAAATTTTCTGTTTGATAGTTTGTTGCCATAGTTGTTTACGCAAGGGGAGTGAGGCATCTACTTGCGCACGAAACCGCTCGTTTTGCGTGTTGTTGCCGCATAAAGGCAGAAGTAACCCCACAGGCATGCTCTTTTGATCGCATGTGATCACCGCACAATTATTGTCTAATAGAGCCTCCAACACACCCGAAGTTACCGTGATGCGCGGGCTGTCGAGTATCACCACCCCAATATCTTCTATTGGGATGGTACGCTCAGCTTCTTTTTTCATTGCTTCGGGTAGTGTGTTATTCTGCACCACTTCAGGCAGATGGAGCACCAATTGCCCATGGCGTAGGCTCAAATAGATGGGATTGCTAAAGCAAAGTGTTTTCTTAATCATACGCTAAAGAGGCTATTTGATGATGTTGACGATGTGACCTAAGCGGTCAACTTCTATTTTCCAGCAAACCGACTTAATCATTTCTCCAGTCAAAGCTCTTTCCATCTTGTTTAAAGCCTCGAATTCAACCTTGTCATAAATGGTCTTTGCCACACGATGGGATAAAAAGAAGCATTGAGACTTTGTTGCACTTACCATCTTATAAATTCTATTTTTGTCTAAACTACATGCTTTAGAGAGTAGTTCATCCGCGGTGGGTACATACACCAAGTCGTTGGGTGAGAGATAAAATTTCAATGCAACCCCCTTTTCACTCTTCTCAGGAACAGGAGAATATCCTAGCTTCAACTGCTCAGCAACTATTTTTAGTGTAATAGTGTCATAGGTTCTATTGCCCTCTTCATCTTCATAGATAGCAAAGTAAAGGTTTGTGCCCTTTTGTGCTTCAACATATTTAGCGCCCTTGTTTCCCGTTTCTCCTACGGGATATTTTGCACCCATTGGTTCTGCAATCCTTACCTTTAGGATGGGCTGATGCTGCTTGCCCCCATTATAAACCGCTATGTTTTGATTCATTTCGGCAATTCCTTCGGATGTAAAAGCGATGGCAGGGTCGCCACCTTTTGCTTGAAGATAGTTCAACAAAATCTTCTGAATGCCCGTGTCGGTGATTGCGGCAATGTGCTTTGCATCAAATGAAGTGTCTAATGGTTTCCGCGTTGCTGCCAGCGGTTCTTTATCATCACTATACTGCCAAACTTCAACTTTATCAACCGCTTGCTTATTTAAGCGGTAATTAATGCTTTTAAAATGTGCCAGCAACTGCTTGGTGTTGAAGTGCTTTTTCTGTAAGTCTTGAATATAATGGCGGAGCGTTTTATCACAAATTGCAGGGATATTCTCTAACGCATCTTTCAACTTAACGACAGCTTTTCGCCGCAGGTTGACATGACCAAAGACCGTATCTTTGTGCATAGGCTTTCGAATAGCCCACATCGCCTCCCCCTTTTGTTCGTCAACGACTTTCTTTCCGTCGGCATTATACCGTTCATAATAGTTGGTGGCTTTGTTGATCACACGAACATAGTTTTTGAAACTCACCACAATGTTGTCTAAAGCCTTATAGGCATCTTGCGTAAAGGTTTCCCAAGGTTTGCGGATAATGCGATTTTTAATGCAAAGTTGTTTTCGCGCATTTTCTTGCTTCGTGGGGTCATTAGCTTCTTGGTTGTTCAAATAGTTAATGATATTGCGTGAGGCACAGGCAATCACCAATGCATCCATAGCATGGTGTCGGTGGTCAATGCGCTTCTTTTGATAGCCGCGTTGCAGTTCAAGTGGAACCGAAGTTTGGAACACCCGTTTCCCTTCTTTGTTCTCCCATTGGCCAAAGTCAGTGGTGTTGGTGAGCGCATTCAAGCGTTCAAAACGCGGATAAACAATATTGTTCCAAACATCATTTAAACCCCAATCCTTCTTGAGTTTGTCGGTAATGCCTCCCGAACACGGAATAACAAATTTAGAAGTGGCCTCTTCTTCGCCTTCAATGCGTACAATATTAGAAAGCAAAGTCATCACCACCCTGCTGATATAGCGGCTATCATTCAGCTGTCGGTTGACAAATTCCTGAGGAATATCCTCCATCAGTAGCTTCTTTTTCTTCGAATTGTTATTCGCATACAATTCTGTTACCAAGGCCTTGTATTCTGTTTCTCTCAAGATGGTTACATCACCTAAGGTCGTACAATGTATTGCATCGTCACCACGTTTCTTAATGAATTCATAGGCTAACATGCTACCTTTCTCTCTATTTACTTCTGCTTCACAGATAACTTTGTTGGAGAATGAGTCGTCAAAATAGCGTTTTTTAGGAATGATATGCTCAATCTGATAGGCTGAAGTGAAAAGTTTTGAAAGTGAAATCGGTTTCCCAGTATACGGCGAACGATATTTCTGTTCGAGCCACAATCGATACCTTTGCAACTCACTTGCAGAGGGTTGCGCCATTTTTGAAATCTTCATGATCTCGGCAAACGCTGCGTCGTCTTTCGATAACGTTTGCAAAGCGCCTTCCTCATAAATGCGTAAGATTTCTTGTTGCATCGGCGAATAGGGACGAACGTCCTTTATATCAGCATCGTTTTTCAATTCCATCAACAGACTCTTGATGCGGAGATTCGTATTCTCATTGCGCAGCACCTTCTCTGTGAGATGTGCACGTTGTTCGGCCGTCTTCTTCATTTCTCGGCCTAATTCTACATGGATTTCATCAATCTGTCCCGCTTCTTTCCAAATGTCATATACCGTGCGGAGGGTTTCAAGGATGCATTGTTCCACGATAGGGTTGCGTAAGGAATATTGTTTAACCCCATGAATATAATCTAAAAGCTGTTCGGGTGTTTCCCAGCGCTGTATGTCTGTAGCTTCAGAATGGCGTCCATATACCACATAACACGCCAACCATTCGGGTAATCCTTGAAAGTCTGACACCTGTTGACAAGACGAAATAAACGCGCCTATCTTCTTTTTGAGTTTCTCATCAATGGTTCCTTGCAAGATATTAGCAATCCTCTCTTTTGTAGACGGACAGATGTCTGCCTCGTTCCATAAACTTCCTCTCCGCATAACGGGCAGCAGTTTTTTGATGGCTTTCTCTGAATAGGCACCATATTCTCTCTCGAAGGGCTTAATTTTTAAGAACGATTCAACGAAAGCATCGTCATCTTTCAACTTGCGCAATGCACGCTCCGTTTCGTCTTTAGAGTCGACAGAATAGAGCAAGTGCCACAATCGATAAGCCAAATCCCGATCATCTAACCAGTCATGCTCCATGCCAGCTCTGTCAAGTGCAAGTATGGGGCACAGAACGAAGCGTATAAGATGATGGAGAGTCGAAAAGTTGGTAAAGTCGTTAGTTTACAAAGAGTTATGCATGGTTTGATGGTTGAGGCTCCACAAAACGAAACGTTTACATTGGTTTAATTTTGGTTTACATCGAAGGGTTTTTCGTTTACATGAGGCTGGCGAAAGGTTTACATACATAGGGCTGCACGTTTACGCGTGTGGCCTTTTTTGTTGCTGTGCGTGGGAAATCCTTTATACACGGGCATTTATGGCGTACAGGGGCTTTATACGCGCCCAGAAATAACGGTGTGGGAATGGTATTAGAACGACCTTAAAACGTGGTTTTTAGGGGAGGGACGAAAGCGGGTAAAAATGGGGATTTTTGATGTGTGGATATTCAGGTGGATATTCAAACTGGATATTCATTTTTGAAAAACTGGATATTCAAAACTCCTGCCAAGCCCCCCCCTGTGGGTAAGTAGCAACAATCCAAAAAAGGGGGGATTGATAAAAGAAACTGACACTTTGCAAACAACTTTTGAAAGCCTTTTTTTAACGTAAACCCCTATATATACATGGGTTAAAGCCATAGAAAAGGGTGTTATCGGGGCATTTAGGGAGGGGGACACCCCTTCGGGGGTACTATTTCCTATACTTTCCACCCTTGATGACATGAAAGAGTTCTATCCGACGTTCGCAGCACCTGAAGAGTGGGCATTGGCGGCAAGCTTTTCTTTTTCAAAAGTTAGTTGCCGGATTTGCTCTTTGAGTTGACCTATTTCCTCCGCCTGTTCTCTTATGGTAATATCTTTCTCACTTATCAATTTCAGAAACGGTGCGAAGGAAGGGTCTTGGTTTTCTGGCTCCTTTTTTTGCTCACTGGGAGATATTTTCTTTATCCACTTATCATCATCAATACAATAGGTGGGAAGTTCAGAGGTTCGGAAAAGATTATTGCCGCGGCTCATCAATATCCAATCAGGCGAGATATTGTAAAAATCGCACATTATTGCAATCATGTCAATACCCACTTTCATACGACCATTCAGGATTTCTGAAAATTTTGAGGGTTTAACTCTCAAGGATTCAGCTAAAGCCGATTTGTTTGGTATTAAATTATTGGATAATACGGCGTTAACTGCCCAAATAAACCTTGTGTTAATCTCATCCTTTGTGAGTAATCTTTCCCATATTTCCATATTATCTGAAATTTATTTGTTATTTTCTGGATAAAAAGTTTGGTATATTACAGAATTTCTGTATCTTTGCAACGTGTTCCATTTGGAATACGCGCCCAAAGATACGAAAAAGGGGCGAGATTAACGAATTTAAAGGATTAAAGATTATGAATGAGAAACTTTTGTATCAAGCAGGTGATGATAATCTGGACAGGCTATTAGATGCTGTAGGTGAAGTTATTTGCGACATGAACGATGCGGAGCCAAATAAAGAAGTGCGTTATAAGGACGAAACATACATAGCCATCCTAAAGTTGAACAGTATGATATTTGAAATCATCAAGAAGAAATATCTGGAAAAGCAAGGTAACAGATAGTAGGATAACAAGACGGATGGCTTGGACAGCAGGAACGCTACCTCCGGGTTCGACTCCCGGCATCTGTCCCAAGTATAGCAAACAAATAAATAAGTGAGATTATGAAAAAGTACATTCACATTCAGAAAGAGGACCGCGAATTTATCGCAAAGGCATTCAAGGTTTCCAAGCGTACCGTGTATAACGCCATTCACTTTGAAGACATGAATGAGGGTAACGACCTTGCAAGGAAGATACGCACCCTTGCGTTGGAGCGTAGAGGCATCGTGATGATAGAGGCTCCCGAATGGGAGGTTCTGCATGATGCGGACGGCTATATTAGATATTATCTGGGTGATATTCTGCTGGAGTTCTCAAAGAAAGAACCTGTGTGCGACGTGTTCAAGCATGGCGAGAAGGTGCGCCATTACGACAATGTGATGACAAGTGACATACAGGGTATTCAGGACTGGGCTACAGGGCTAAGGTAAAGGAGGCACGCGATGGAGTACTACGAAGGCAAATGGTGTATATCGGCTCGTGAACTGGTGGATGGTGGTATTGTGAGCAAAGCAAACTACCAGAACTGGACGAACCGTAACATCGTGGACGTAGCCCGTCGCGGTGGCGGTGCATCGGGCAACTATGCACTGATAGTTGTAGATAGTCTCCCTGGCGATTACAGAGAAAAGGTCAAGGAACTCTACCCAGACGGCGCGCAGACCCACTTGCGTCTGTGGGTAATGGAGAACTACGAAACTGACCAAGAAGCCGTGGCGTTTTTCCATGACCGCGAGAAGACGGGCGTTGACCTGACGAAATATCCTGAGAAAATCAAGGAGTATGTGACGAATGCAAGCGTGCTGAACACTTGTATCAAGCTGTACAATCGTGCTTCCACGGCGAGGAAGCTGATGGGCGAGAAGTATAACTGGGACGAGATGGCTGATGCCATCGAATCGGTGCGTAAGACGCTGGGACACACGCTGCCGACGAGTACGCTGCGGTTCAGGAAGAAGGTAAACGAGTACAAACGCGAAGGATACGGCTGCCTCATCAGCGGTAAGTTCGGCAACCAGAGCGCTCGGAAGGTGGATTACAAGACCGAGCAACTGATACTGGGTCTGGCTGTACTTCCGAACAAACCTTACAACACGAACATCGCCGAGATGTACAATATGTTCGTGTGCGGCGAGCTGGACGTGTACGACCCTAAGACCGGCGAGCTGATGAACTCCGACGACTTCGTGGACAAAAAGACGGGCGAGCCTCTGGAACTGAGCGAGAGTACTATCAATAACTATCTGAACAAGCCTAAGAACCGCGTGCTCGTGGAACACGCCTTGAGCAGCTGGACGACCTTCATGCACGAGCAAATGCCACACGTGCACCGCCACGCCCCCGAGTTCTCACTGAGCAAGATTTCGTTTGACGACCGCGACCTTCCGCGCAAGCTGAAGGATACGAAGGCAAGACCGAAAGCCTATTACGCATACGACGTGATGAGCCAGTGCGTGGTGGGCTTCGCCTACAATCGAAATAAGAACGTGGACTTGGTGGTGGAGTGCTTCAGGAGCATGTTCAGGCTTCTGGAGCGCAGAGGCTGGAACTGCCCGGCACAGGTGGAGGTAGAGAACCACCTGATGAGCCAATGGAAAGACTCGTTCCTGAAGGCTGGCGTACTGTTTCCGTTCGTCAGGTTCTGCGCCCCACAGAACTCGCAGGAGAAATATGCGGAGCCTATGAACGGCGCGAAGAAGCGCAGCATTGAGCACAGGAACCACCTGGGCATCGGTCGTTTCTATGCCAAGGACCGCCATTACCGGACAGAAGCCAAGAAAGTGTTCGACGAGCTTAACGACACCTACGAGGATAAGAAGTATTACAACTGGGACGAGCTGATAGCCGACGATATGAGGGACGTGATGGAGTTCAATAACTCGCTTCACCCAAACCAGAAGAAATATCCGGGCATGACCCGCTGGCAGGTGCTTGAGGCTAACCTGAATCCGACGCTGCAGCCCCTTGACAAGAGCGTGCTGGCCCGCTTCATCGGCGAGCACGTGGAAACGAGCATCCGTAGGAACAGTTACTGCCGCGTGGCGTACACCGACTGGTGGCTGAGCGATGTGAGCGTGCTTGAGAAGCTCGCCCCGAATAACTGGAAGGTGGATGCCTACTACCTCACCGACGAGGAGGGAGTCGTGAAGAACGTATATATCTACCAGAACGACATGCTGATAGACGAGCTTCAGAACGTGGGCACATTCAACACGGCGGACTGTGAACAGACAGAGGCGGACAAGGCTGTGTTCGTGGAGCAGCAGAAGAAGATAGCCGGTTTCAACAAATGGGTGGCGGACAATGCCATTGAAAGGCTTGGGGTGATGAAAGCCTCCCTCTCCCCAAAATCGGAAGATGAGGACGTCGAGGTACTGGAGCTGAAGTCAAAGGAAGAACCGCCGTCCATGTCCCTACCGCCAGCGAGTGCATCAAGCCACGCTTTGGCAGACATATAAGAATAACGATTAAATGCCATTAGAATATGATTAGTGAGACTCAGAAACATCGGATTTTGGAGGCGATAGCAGCCAACCGCAAAAATTATCCGAGCGATGCGAAGC
>ERZ772945.37-NODE-37-length-94159-cov-18.703286_pt1 | contig 94159 bp, 75 predicted proteins | sample MGYA00511681_ERZ772945 | MGnify/ENA primary metagenome ERZ772945 (study PRJEB29015, sample SAMEA2737943) | human oral metagenome | biome: human oral; feature: human-associated habitat; material: dental | place: China | collected 2143 ...
ACAAGGCGGGAAAGGGCAGAAAAGGGACTTTGGTAGCTGTGGTTAAAGGGACCAAAGCAGAGGATGTTATTCAGGTTCTCAAGAAGATAAACCTTTCTAAACGGAAGACAGTCAAGGAGATAACACTCGACTTGTCATCTTCTATGATGCGCATAGCCCGTGCCGTTTTTCCCAAAGCACTTATTACCAATGATAGATTTCATGTGCAGAAACTATATTATGATGCTCTGGATGACATGCGTATCGCTTACCGATGGATGGCAAGAGATAAAGAGAACGAGGAGATAAAAGAAGCTAAAAGTAAGGGAAAGGAATATATACCATTTAGATACAGCAATGGTGACACGCGTAAGCAGTTGCTCGCCAGAGCAAAGTTCATATTGACCAAGCACAAGAGCAAGTGGACTGAAGCACAGAAAGACAGAGCACAAATCATCTTTGAACATTATCCAACACTGAAAAAGGCGTATGATTTGGCTATGAAACTTACCGATATTTATAACATCAAGAGCATCAAGGATGCCGCAAGGTTGAAGCTGGCAAAATGGTTTAATGAGGTAGAAGAATTAGGAGTGGACAATTTCTACACAGTGATTGACACGTTTGAAAATCATTATCAAACCATACTCAATTTCTTTGTAAACAGAGCTACGAATGCAAATGCCGAGTCATTCAATGCTAAAGTTAAGGCATTCAGGGCACAGTTCAGAGGAGTGACAGATATCCCTTTCTTTTTATATAGACTTATGAAATTATGCGCTTAAGAGTATAGGCTTGCAACTGGGTTTTAGGACTGACCCATTAAACCTGCTTGCGTCTTTGAGCAGTTCGCTAAAATCAACCAAATACCACGTCCATCTAAGCATGAAGAGCAGATGATTAGTTATTTACAGGAGTTTGCGAAAGAACGCAACCTTGATGTAAAGGTAGACAAAGTTGGCAATGTATTGATTTCTAAGCCTGCTACTAAAGGCTATGAGAATCGTCCGACAGTTGTGCTTCAGAGCCACATGGATATGGTATGTGACAAACTTGTTGATATAGAATTTGATTTCCACAAAGATGCTATTCAGACTTATGTCGATGGTGAATGGCTACATGCTAAGGGGACAACCCTTGGTGCTGACGATGGAATCGGTGTTGCATACGAGTTAGCCATACTTGATTCTAACGAAATAGAACATGGTCCTATCGAGTGTCTCTTTACACGTGATGAGGAGACAGGACTTACAGGTGCATTTGGTTTGGAGGCTGGTTTCATGACAGGAAACTATCTTATCAACCTTGATTCAGAAGATGAAGGCCAGATATTCGTAAGTTGTGCTGGTGGTAATAGTACAACTGCTATCTTCCACTTCGAACGTGAGAATGCACCAGAAGGTTATTTCTTCATGGAAGCAAGTCTGAAGGGTCTTGTTGGTGGTCACTCTGGTGATGATATAAATAAGAAACGTGCCAATGCTATCAAAGTCCTTGCACGCTTCTTATATGCCGAACAATCAAAGATGGACCTTCGTCTAAGCTACTGGAATTCAGGTAAGATGCACAATGCAATCCCACGTGACGGTAAGGTACTCTTCGCCGTTCCTGCAGCTAATAAAGAAACTGTTAAAGCAGACTGGAATGTCTTCAGTAAAGATGTTGAGGATGAGTTCCATGTTACAGATACATCAATGGCTTGGAACCTTGAGAGTGCAGAGGCGGCACCAGTCATGCCAAAGCTGATTTCTCACAATGCCATCCTTGCTTTGCAGGCACTCGACAATGGTCCATTGACCAACTGCCAGGATGAAGCTTTGGCTTATATGGTTGAGACATCAAGCAATGTTGCAAGCATACAGACCGATGAGAATAAGTTGACAGTTGTATCTTCACAGCGTTCAAACGTTATGAGTAACTTGGTAAACATGACCAACACTGTTCGTGCATGTTTCGAGTTGGCTGGTGCTGAGATTGTTGTCGATGACAGTTATCCAGCATGGAAGATGAATCCAAACTCCGAGTTAGTGCACGTTGCAGTTGAGCAATATAAGAATATCTTCGGTAAGGAACCACTCGTTCTTGGTATTCATGCGGGTCTTGAATGTGGTCTTTTCTCTGAGAAATATCCTCATTTGGATATGATTAGCTTTGGTCCAACACTTCGTTATGTCCATACACCAGACGAGTGTCTACTAATTCCTACAGTTCAAATGGTATGGAATCATCTCCTTGCTGTTCTCAAGAACATCAAGTAGAATTACTTATTTTATATAGTATATATTTCTCTTTACTATATCAGCCATCTTGTTTTTAATAAGACAAGATGGCTTTTTGTATTTATGTCTGTACAATCTTTTGTCGGTAAACCTTGTTTATCATATTATGCTGATAGTCTACACTACTTGTACTAACCATGAACTCCACACATGTTGGGATAGAGTACGATAGAAGACGATGGTAGGGTAGATATGTGTTTATCAGTTCTTATAACCTAAGGGGTTATTAATCAATCATAAAAAAACAGTAGATGACTTTGTAATACAGGTAGACATATATGTTTCAAGGGCTCTTGATCAATAGCGTACTATGTTCTTTGCACGTTTACTCTTATAATGTCTTTTTACAACCTTATTCCCTTCATAGCTAAACTCAACTAATGTTGTATCATTGAGTTGACTATTTATTATATAAGCACTATTGATATTAGCTCTATTTTCATTATAATTTATAATCATGTTTTTTGCTATAATCTTTATAAGAGGAAACTCTGAATAAGTTTCATATTTAAGATAGTCTACTTCAGATGGAGTAAACTCATCACGTCTAACAGCAATGACCCTGTAACTTAGACAAGAAGGTTCATGAGCATCCCCCAACATCTTTTGTATAGCTTCTGAGTTATTCCTATTGGTAGTGTATGTTGTTTTCCCCTTCTTAACTATGTATGAAAAGCTATCAGTTATCGTTAATAACGTAGAGTCAGAACTAATCGAATATTTCCCATTAATGTGCTTAATAGTATCATTAAGCCACAGTTTGAACTTTTGTTCGGGAGATACTTTTATTTCCTTCTGAGGTCTTGATGCCGCATATATAGATAATGCTATTAGAAATATCAAGCACATGGTAGCTGTCTTTTTCATTATCTAAATGTTTTAATGTTCACTACGCTGAGTATGTAAAATAACGCTGCTTGGCTGAACTCATCTCGCTCTACTCTCACTCAATACGTAAACGCCTCGAACAAGAAATGCATATTTCGTGGACGGAGAGCATTGTCCTTTCAAGGAATGAGTTACGACTATTAACCTATTGTTTGTTATATTCTCATAGGCAAAAGTATATAACATTCTTGAGAAACCCAAAGGAATGAGAACTTATTTCAGAATGAGTTGTATATATAGATGTAATACTATGCATCATACGCCACCAACAGTATTTGCACATAAATCCACAAATCTGCGTGCAGAATGGTTAGATATGGAGAAGTCAAAAGAATAACAAGTAATGTCAGAAAGCATCTTGTGATATTATTGAAAATATTAGTTGATTACTAACGATGGCACAGAGTTTGTTATAAGGTATGCAAAATAAAAAAATAATTAAAATTATATTGCTATGCAAAAAGGAAATATTGGGGTTACAACAGAGAACATATTCCCCGTCATCAAAAAGTTCTTATATTCAGATCATGACATCTTCTTGCGTGAGATGGTATCTAACGCAGTTGATGCAACACAGAAGATGAAAACACTCTCTACGATTGGCGAGTTCAAAGGAGAGCTTGGTGATTTGAGTGTTCGTGTAATTTTAGACGAAAAAGCTGGTACATTGACCATTAGAGATCATGGTATCGGTATGACTGCAGAGGAGATAGAGAAATACATCAACCAAATAGCCTTCTCTGGTGTTAATGATTTCCTCGAGAAGTATCAGGACAAGGCAGAGGCCATCATTGGCCATTTCGGTCTTGGTTTCTACTCTTCTTTCATGGTTTCAAAGAAGGTTGAGATTATCACAAAGAGCTATAAGGAAGGTAGTAAAGCCGTAAAATGGAGTTGCGATGGCAGTCCAGAATATACACTTGAAGACGTTGATAAAGAGGAGCGTGGAAGTGATGTGGTTCTTTATATAGATGATGATTGCAAGGAGTTCTTGCAGAAGTCTAAGATTGAAGAGCTACTGAACAAGTATTGTAAGTTCATGGCTGTTCCTGTAGTCTTTGGTAAGAAGACTGAGTGGAAGGATGGTAAATCAGTTGACACAGAGGAAGATAATGTTATTAATAGCGTTGAGCCATTGTGGGTAAAGGCACCATCAAGTCTGAAGGATGAAGACTATAAGAGCTTCTATCGTACGCTCTTCCCAATGAATGATGAGCCATTGTTCTGGATACATCTGAATGTTGACTATCCATTCAACCTCACTGGTATTCTCTACTTCCCACGTGTGAAGAATAATATCGAGCTCCAACGCAATAAGATTCAACTCTATTGTAATCAAGTTTTTGTGACCGATCAGGTTGAAGGTATCGTCCCAGAGTTCTTGACTCTCCTACATGGTGTTATCGACTCTCCGGACATTCCGCTGAATGTCAGTCGTAGTTACTTACAGAGTGATGCGAATGTAAAGAAGATAGCAAGCTATATCACGAAGAAAGTTGCTGATAGACTGCAAAGCATTTTCAAGGAGAATAGAAAAGAGTTTGAGGAGAAATGGGATGATTTGAAGCTCTTTATCAACTACGGAATGCTGTCTGATTCTGACTTCTACGACCGTGCCAAGGACTTTGCACTTATCAAGGACACTGAGGGTAAGTACTTTACTTTTGAGGAGTATAAGACGCTTGTGAAGGATAATCAGACTGATAAAGAAGGGTTCTTAGTAAACCTCTACACGAATAATAAGGAGGAACAATATAGCTATATAGAAGCTGCAAAGCAGAAGGGATATAGTGTTATTGATGCAAGTGGGCAACTTGACGTTCCATTACTATCAATGCTTGAGCAAAAGCAAGATAAGACTCGCTACGTACGTGTTGACTCTGATATCGTTGATCGTATCATTCAGAAAGAGGATGCACCGAAGAATAATCTATCAGCTGACGAGACTGACAAATTGTCAGAGGCGTTTAGTTCACAGATACCTTCTCTCGATAAGGCTAATTTCACCGTTGATGTACAGTCACTCGGAGCGTCTTTCCAACCAGTACTTGTAACACAGAACGAGTATATGCGTCGTATGAAAGAGATGAGCCAGTACCAGCAAGGAATGGGCTTCTATGCTCAGTTGCCTGATTCTTATAATCTTGTATTGAACAGCGACCACCCATTAGTGAAGAGGGTACTTGATGAACTTACTATCTATACGACAGAGGAACTGAAGCCAATAGATAGCGAACTGAAAGGTCAGGAGGCTCGTTTGGCTGCTCTCCATCAGTCACAAGATAAGAAGAAGCCTGAAGAGCTGACACAAGAAGAGAAGGATGATATGCAGAATACACAGAAGTCTGTATCCGAGCTTAAAGATAAGAAGAAGGCTGTAGTTGCCGAATATGCTAAGGGCAACGAGGTGGTTCATCAGCTTATCGACCTTGCCTTACTTCAAAATGGTATGCTTCAAGGAGCTGCTCTTGATAAGTTCTTAAAGCGTTCTTTCAGTTTGATTAAGTAATAAAAAGGGTAGGGATGATGCGTAAAGGCGCTCACCTTAATACCTCCCAAATAGTATAAAAGGCCGTAGGATACTGTAATTAAATACAGTTCCTACGGCTTTTTGTTTTCTTTTGACTGATTGTTGAATGCTGGGTGTTAGGTGTTGAGTATTGGGTGATGATGGCTTGTTGTGCCGGGTATTAGGTGTTGAGTATTAGGTGATGATGGCTTGTTGTGCTGGGTGTTAGGTGTTGAGTATTGGGTGATGATGGCTTGTTGTGCCGGGTATTAGGTGTTGAGTATTAGGTGATGATGGCTTGTTGTGCTGGGTGTTAGGTGTTGGGTATTGAATGTTAAAGGCTGAAACACATCTCTTTACGTTTGTTTATTATATATACAATCATAGCAAATTTTGTCCCGTTAGGCGCTCCCCTCCCTTTCGGGGAGGGGCTGGGGGAGAGGTCTTAGAGGCTGGGGGAGAGGTCTTCCCATAGCTTTCTTGTCAATATTTTTCACCCTCCTTGGATATAGCACACGTCCTTTAAGCCCGCAGAAGAGGCCTTCTTATGTTCAAGAACATGCCCTTCTTGCATGTTGAAGACGCCCTTCTTGAGGCAAGAAGAGCGTCTTCTTGAATGTTAAATGTAACTTTCTGATACAGTGTACGTTATAAAGTATTATTTAAGAGATGTGTTAGCCATTGTAAGCGTATATTGTTCCCGATGCTATGTAATGATATTTTACTAACATGCGGACTCATCTTAGGAGTGGACTAAATATCGCTATACGCATGTGGGGACAGATGCTAATGTTGTAGAGTACGCTCATTTCTCATTGAGTAACAAAGAATCACGCATGCTAAATCATATTTGATATGTTGTGTAAAGAATAATATCTTGTCTGTTCTCATGATAGGAAAAAAATGCTTCATATCGCTTACTATCAAATAAGATTTAGTACCTTTGCAAATAACAAACTTATAATTTATGGTTAAGAAAGTCTTGAAAGTGATAAGGTGGGTACTCTCCCTTACTTTTATCTCTACAATATTAGCAGTTGTAGTCTATCGGTTTATACCCGTTTACTTTACTCCTCTTATGATTAGTCGTTGTTTTGAACAGATTGGTAAGGGCGAGTCAGTAAAGCTATATCATGACTGGATACCATTGGAGAAGATGCCTGACTCAATGCCTGTCGCAGTAATGGCAAGCGAAGACCAAAGGTTTCTTACACATCATGGATTTGACTATCAAGCGATTGAAAAGGCAGCTGAAGACCACTTGAAAAAGGGTAAGAAGCTAAGAGGTGGGTCTACCATCTCTCAACAAACGGCTAAGAACGTTTTTTTGTGGCAGGGACGTTCGTGGATAAGAAAAGGCTTAGAAGTTTATTTCACGTTCCTTATTGAGACACTGTGGAGCAAACAACGTATCATGGAGGTTTATCTTAATTCTATTGAGATGGGGGATGGCATCTATGGTGTTGAAGCCTGTGCAGAACAAAACTTTGGGATGGAAGCCAGTCAACTGAGCCGGAGAGACTGTGCACTTATAGCCGCTACACTCCCTAATCCACGTCGATTCTCATCAAAGAATCCAGGACCTTATATGCTTAAACGTATTGGACAGATTGAGCATCAGATGACTTTTATCCCCGCATTCCCTAAGGAACATTAGGCTCGTATCACTATTCTGTCCTTTTACACAATATTATTACATCATTAAGTACATAAGATGATAAATCAAGATAGAGAAGATGCAATACTTTCAGCATTGAACGATAGTCAGCGAGAAGCTGTTGAGTATTGCACAGGACCGTCGTTGGTCATCGCTGGTGCAGGCTCTGGTAAGACTCGTGTACTTACCTATAAGATAGCTTACTTACTTAATAAAGGCTTGGCACCATGGAACATTCTTGCACTTACCTTTACCAATAAAGCAGCAAGAGAAATGAAGGAGCGTATAGCACAGATTACCTCGGCTAATGATGCACAACGCCTTTACATGGGAACCTTTCACTCTATCTTTGCAAGAATACTACGCCGTGAAGCGGAGGCTATTGGCTTTGGAAGTAATTTTACTATCTATGATGAGAATGATTCTCGTTCACTCATAAAGAATATTATTAAGGCCTTAGATCTCGATGATAAGACTTATAAGCCAGCAACGGTACATAATGTCATCTCAAAGGCTAAGAACCATCTTATTACGGCAGCACAGTATGCAGAAGACCGAGCAGCCATAGAAAGAGATAGAAGTGCTCGGATGCCAGCTATCTACATGATATACAAGATGTATGATGCAAGATGTCGACAAGCCAACGCAATGGACTTTGATGATATTCTGCTTTATACCTTCTTACTTTTTCGTGACCATAAAGCTATTCGTGAAAAGTATGGTCAACAATTTGAGTATATCCTTGTTGATGAGTATCAAGATACTAATTATGCACAGGTAAGTATAATTAGCCAGTTGGCTGAGACACATCGACGCATCTGTGTCGTTGGTGATGATTATCAAAGTATCTACTCTTTCCGTGGGGCAAACATAGATAACATCCTTGACTTTAAGAATAAGTTTGATGATGCTAAACTATTTAAGTTAGAGCGAAATTACCGTTCTACGCAGCTCATCGTACAGGCAGCTAACTCGTTGATGAAGCATAACGAGCGTCAAATCCCTAAGGATGTTTACTCGAAAGAAAAGGAAGGTGATAAGGTTCTCTATAAGCCTTGTTATAGTGATAGGGAAGAGGCTATGGTGGTTGCAAATGAGTTGAAGCGTATCAAACGTAATGACAATTGCCATTATGGTAGCTTTGCTATTCTGTACCGTACCAATGCACAGAGTCGTTCGTTTGAAGATGAGTTTCGTAAACAAGGTATTCCTTATAAGATTATCGGTGGACTTTCCTTCTATCAACGTAAGGAGATTAAGGATATCATAGCTTATTTTCGCTTGGTGTCTAATCCTGATGACGAAGAAGCTTTCCGTAGAATCATCAATTATCCAACGCGTGGAATAGGCAACACGACCATTCAGAAGATTGTAGAATGTGCTCAACGAAACGCTGTTTCTCTATGGCAGACAATTCTTAACCCTATCGAGTATGGTTTAGATGTCAACAAGGGAACAATGACAAAGATACTCTCTTTCAGAACTCTTATAAGTGGTTTTATTAAGAATGTAGCATTGAAAGATGCTTACGAGCTGGGGAAAGAGATTATAACAGAAAGTGGTATTAGTGCAGATATACACTCTGGTAGTGAGCCAGAAGACTTAGCTCGACGTGAGAACTTGGAAGAGTTTATGTCGGCTATGCAGAGTTTTGTCGACTCTGGACGTGAGGAAGGGCGTGAAGAGAATGTCTACTTGACCGACTATCTACAAGAGGTGGCATTATACACTGACGCAGATAAGGAAGATGATGATACGCCAAAAGTATCGTTAATGACGATTCATGCAGCGAAGGGACTGGAATTTCCAACGGTATTTGTCGTTGGATTGGAGGAAAACATATTCCCGAGTCCTATGTCTTTAGGCTCAAAACGTGAAATAGAAGAGGAAAGAAGACTACTTTATGTGGCCATAACACGTGCTGAACAACATTGTATATTGACAAACGCTAAGAACCGTTTTCGCTATGGATCAATGCAGTTTGATAATCCAAGTCGATTCTTAAATGACTTTGACCCAATGCTGATTCATACCGAAAATGAGGGTTCGAGTGCTTTGGAAAGGGAGCGCCATTTGATGCCTTGGGATGACGACCGCACGTCGAAGAGGTCTTGGCGAGAAACGAATGGTGGCGATAATTTCCGTGAGTATGAGCCTAATAAGGCATATACTGGTAGTCGACCTTGGGGCGACGAGTATCGCCAGATGGGCTCACGATGGCAGAATTCAAATCCTGTGGCAAGTCAATTTAGGGCTGATCCGAAGCCGAAGATAACGGAGAGGAAACGACCTGAAGTAGCCGTTGACCCTTTCTCAGAACGAACAAAACGCAGATTAATTTCCGAGGGTGGTAATTTCAAGCGGTTATCATCTGCCATGACAAATGGCGGTAGGGCTCTATCAGCAGGTGAGGCCCCATTATCCTCGGTTTCATCGACAGGTAATGTGGCTGGCCTCAGTGTAGGTGTAACCATCGAACATCAACGCTTCGGTATTGGTGAAGTGATTAATCTTGAAGGAACAGGAGAGAATGCAAAGGCAACGGTTGCGTTCCGTAATGCTGGTACAAAACAACTTCTATTGAAGTTCGCTAAGTTTAAGATTATCTCTTAGCCACCTTTTACATCACATACTGCTTGCGATGTAAAATGTAGGTATTGGAAAATATTGGTAGATATAAGCCTCATCTAAAAATAACAATAGTCACTCGTATGGATATGAAATCCCTTTGAGTGACTATTGTTATTTAAGTTATACTATCGTCCACACATCTGTTTGTAAGGACAATATTCACAGTTTTTAGGATTACTTGTAGGTTCAAAAGCTATATCAGGATTGTGAATTTCCTCTAATATCTCGGTGAGCTTACGGAGAAAGTCTTCTTCATAAACGGTGACATCAGTAATCTCCTCCGTATCTATTGATAGTACTGGAGTGTAATCTTCACTTCCTGCATGTTGTATGAAGAGCAAAGCTGGACTAACAGCATGGTGGTTAGGGTTGTGCTCCATGTCATTTGTTGCCTCAATGAGGCTATAGAGCATTGCTTGCATTGTGTAGTCACTCTTTTTTTCTAAGTACTTAGGATCAAACATCTCATCCACAGATTTAAGAGATTCTGCTACTTTTGAACCCGTCTTATAATCTACAACTCGTAAGCGTGCATTATCACTATCTACGTATATCTCATCCAGTCTGTCAATGCGTCCACCCGTCTCTATTTGTTTCTCTAATCCATTCACTTTGATAATCAGTGGACGTTTAACAGGAAACTCGTGCCCAATCACACGTAGAGGGGCTGTGCGCCGATCAATTCGTAATAATTGATGAAGATACTTTATGATGACTTCACGATTAATAAGTTGGAGTCCGTTAAGCTTAGGATGTTTCCTTGTGCCTGGTTGTTGATTAAATAACTCTTGTGCAAACGATTCATCTACAATGTCATCTAAGGTGAGGTCTGCATTCCCAGAGGTCAGTGATTGTGTACTCTTACCTGTCTTTAATAGTTTATCAATGTCCTTAGCTGTGATGAATTCTCTTGGTAGTAGCTTTTCATACATGAGCTGAGCTGCTGTATGGAAGATATTACCAAAGATGCGGTTATCAACGTCGTCAACATCGATTTCATCGGTCTCTTTAATACCTGCAATATACTTAAAGTAATACTTTAGTTTGCAAGTTATATAGGTGTTAATGGCAGTTGGTGAGAAATAACTCATTTCATCGAGTTTTCTCAATACTACTTCATTCTTCTCAACAACCTTAGCTTCAACACACATTGGGTCTTGCCCTGCTTGCAAAGTTAGTCGATGAATTGGGTGATTCCACTCTACCATCAACTGCAAAATGAAACGACTCATTTCGCCAGTATGACTACCTTGTGTCGAATTATTATATAGGAAGGTGACATCCTTGGCTCGTTGAATCATACTATGGAAATAGTAACTATAGATAGAAACCTTATTGTCAATGGTTGTGAGGTTGTATGCTTTACGTATCAGATGAGGTATGAAAGAGGCATCATCTATTCCTTTTGGCATATTTCCCTCATTACATGATAAGACAAGAACGTGGTCGAAATCAAGATTACGCGTCTCAAGCACGCCCATCACTTGTACACCTTGGGCTGGTTCACCATGGAAAGGAATACTTGTAGACGCAATCAGCTGTGTCAAAAGTCGACGAAAGATGACCTTGTCTGCCTCTAAATCACCATTTGCCATCAGCTCTGATAGACGCGTGAGTAGGGTGTACATGCGGAATACTGACTCTTCGAAGAGCGGATCCTTATCGGCTGCTCCATTTATACCGATGAAACGGATGGTTTCTGATAACCAATTGACTAAGGCTGGTAAGTTCTGCCTATCACTTGAATAGTAACTTAATGGTAAACCTTCTCCAGGTTTCACATAGTACTGTCGTTCCTTATTTAATTTCTCGATGATTTCGGCTACTTCTGGTATAAGATACTTTCCGTATGGATGTCGCAATACTCTGTTTACGTAATGGAGCCTAAAGCTTTGTTCTTGAATAGAGTAACCTTCCATCTGTAAGGTCAAAAGCTGCGAAACCATCGAAGCTATCAGCGTTTGTTGTAACGGGTAACCTGTTGTCACATTTAAGCTCTCTACTTCATTTGGGATACAATGAATCACGGTCTGTAATAGATGTTCATCACAGAGAACAATGGCTGTTCGTTTGCCATCTTTATATCTATTATCCTCCTTTAACCATTCGGTTATATAACGCGCTTGCATGTTCTCTGTTGGTGCAGAGATAATGCTGATATTCTTCCCTTTACCCAGATTGTCGTATAACTCATTGTTGTCATTGGGTAAGGCATTAGGGAATTTATCAAGCCAAAAACGAATATAATTCCCTGCCTCATTGGTTGACTGCATATAATAATAGTCATAATCCCAATAGAAACTTGCCCGCTCTTCCTTTAAAAAGCGTTTGAAGAGATGCTGTTCTACTTTCTGAAGTACGTTGAATCCTACAAAAACATAATGATTAGAGTCTATTTTGATCTGCTGATTCTCAACTACCTCTCTGTATAACATACCTTCGTATGCAAGTTCTTGTTTTCTAAGTCTTTGCTTAAAATTGCTATATATATCATTTAACTTAGCCCACAAGGCCATAAATCGTTCTCTAATCCCCTCTGGATTATCGTCGAAATTAGCGAAAAAACGACGTAATTCTTTTTTCTGATCATCGGTGAGATAGGTAATATCATCTAACTCTTTAAGGTTATTAATATTTGAGAATACAACGTGAGCATTAACCATATTTTTATCGATATCATCGAAATCAGCTAAGAGTAATTGCCCCCAACCATAGAAGTGATCTAAGGTTTCATTCGTATTACCTGTTACCTCTATGTAACTCTTATATAGGTCGCATATACTTTTAATTGGGTCTGCAATGGTTAGTTCTGAGTGCTGACGGAAGAAATCGGAGATAGTTATATATACTGGACTCCATGCAGGACCATCAGCCAGTCGGGCAAGTGCTTGATTAAGAAAAAGTGCAGCACGCTTATTAGGAAAGACTACTGTAATATGCGCCATATCGGTCCCATACTTATTCAATAAGTCTGTTGCTACGTGTTCGAGAAATGTATTCATAATGGAAATTGAAGCTCTTGTTAAGAATAAAATATAGTTAGTAAACTGTTATTGACACATTAGGAGGGAAGTGATGTTGGTACTATCTCATTTCTTAAAACATACCAGATATAACCAGAAACTTGCTTATATCCCATGCGCATAAGTAAACGCATATAGCGTTGTACTTGTTCGTGATATTCATCTCGTGGCTTACCAAACTTGAATTCAACAACGATCATCTCTTTACCATCTGTCATTACTCGGTCTGGACGATGCTCATATACATCCCCAGTCTCCTTATCGTAGTCAAGAATAGTGCATTCATTGAATAACTTCCAACGTGGACTAAACCAATTTTTCACCTTTTCATTGCTTAGAGCACATGATATCTTATTCTGTAATTCTCTTGATGTAATGTCATCATTATATATGATTCCTGCTTGTTCTAACTCTTTCAAACGGGGCTCAATATCTGCTTCAGTAAGAATAGTAGAAAAGAGCTGGTGAAGAACATTACCTACTTTAATATAACGTCTTGCGTCTGATGGATCGATGTCCTCACCTTTAATGAAGTCATGACTTTTATTACTCTGTCGGAAGCTGACAGGGTGGGGGAATGTTTCTATCTTTAGTTTGTGAGTCTTAGGCGATAGTTCAAAAGGATTCTCTGTTGCTTTCCCCTTTTCTACACGCTCTTCACAAGTCGAAAGGGTTCCAAATTCAAAGCTGATTGGTCCGTTATCTCCAGCATCATCAATAATTGCTCCTGGCAATTCTTTGGCAAGTTCTTCAATAATATATTGGATGATATGTGAACGCTCACTTTTCCCTTTTGTTTTTTCTTTATACTTTTTACCTGTAATAAATAGGTTCTTACCAGCACGAGTAAAGGCTACATAAAGTAAATTCATATTGTCAACTGTGTTTTGAAGATGCTCCTCTTTATAATCATCTTCAAATACTGTACCCAACATCTTTGACGAGTAATCAACTGGAATCAATGGTAATTCTCCGTAAGGCTTTTCCTTATCATCACCAGAACACCATATTGTTATGCCGTTTGTCTTCTCTAATTCCCAATCACAGAAGGGTATTAGAACATTATCATATTCAAGACCTTTACTCTTGTGAATGGTTATCAATCGTATTCCATCTACTTCATCACTCTGTATAGTATTGCTTGAGAGCGTGTCTTCCCACTCTTCGATGAAATCGTCAATATCTGCAGGATGATCGCGTAAATACTCATTTAGGGTGTCGTAGAATGTACATACGTATGCACTCTGGCCTTCAAGACTATCAAGACTAAACAGTGAATAAATCTCATCTACGAGATCTATTAGTGATAACCTTGATAAAGACTCAAACTTATCGATATAACCACTTGGTAAGAAAGACTTTAATTCTGTACTATTCTCACCTACAAACAAATCATTAATATCTTTCCCTGTCTTGATTACTTGCTGTTGATAAAGTTTGACCAACTTACTTTCTGTAAGTTTATCATGTGGGTGCGTGAGTAGTCGAAGGGCCTCAATAATCACATTAACAGCTAATGAAGCATCTAAGCGAAAAGCTTCATCAGAAACAAGACTTACATCTTTATCTATATTTTGGAAGCTGTCTACGATATCAGGTATTACTGTCTTTGAACGTGCAAGAATAGCAATATCCTTTTGCTTATACCCTTGATCTAATAGTTGACGGATGTTTTCTATTAACTCATTGAGGATTTTTTGTTTATAATCTGACGCATTCTTAGAATCATAACGAAAGAGTTTTATACGTACACAACCCTTACCGTTATCTTTCCTTGGTTTCTGCTCAATCTCTTTATAAGCTTCAACTAATTCTGTAGCACCCTGTATTCCTTCGCTCTCTAATTCTTTAACTGTTTGTAAAACAGCCTGCTTAAAGAATGCATTATTAAATCTTATTATATTTTCTTCAGAGCGATAGTTAGTGTCAAGTGGCTCTATCTTTATTTGTTCCTTAGTAAATTCATGCTCTATGTTGTTCAGTAGTTTCCAATCACCTTGGCGCCATCTATATATGCTTTGTTTCACATCACCTACTATCAAGTTATGAGAGTCGACCTGAGCCATACAGTTATCAAGTAACTTACGGAAATTATTCCACTGAATAGTACTTGTATCTTGAAACTCATCAATCATAATATGCTTTAGGTAAGCGCCCATCTTTTCAAATACGAAGGGGGTATCTGAATCTTTCATTAATGTGCAAAGCAATGATTGAGTGTTACTTAGCATAAAGCGGTTAGTGTCTTTATTTATCTCATCAACGGCTTCTGAGATGGCATGAAGTAGGCGAAGTTGTGAAAGATGTTTAAGCGTGAGGTTACAAGATTGGTACTCTTTCCAATCATTTATCCTATAGTCATTTAAGATTTTTAAATCACTACACAATGATGCTGAAGCAAGTTCAATGATTGCTGCCTTCTCCTCTGCAGGACATTTACTTGCAGGCCACTTTTCTGCAGAATCTATACATGATTGTACGTATTGTGGAGTAATATCATTTGAAGGCGTACCCTTTGTTAATTTAATAATATGTGGAAGAATCCCCTTTGTTTTCCCATTAAATAGATTTGGATTGTCCAAGTTAGCATCACGTATTTTCTGATACATCTGCTTTGCATGCTCATTCAGACGATTTAATATACGTGTACGCCTTTCACGCAAGTCTGTAATGAAATCATTAAAGAATGATTCATCACTAAATCGATTGTCCAGTTCGGTTTTATGATCCTTATAGAAATCCTTAAAGATATTCTTACCAAAGTCCTTTATCTGGCTTATAACATTCCAACCCTTGTCATCTTCTATATTCTTATCGATATAATCACGAATCCAATTTAGTACCTCCTCGCCTTCTTCAAGGCTATTGATTAACTCATCGACAGCCTGTGCTTCCACTTGTTCATCATTTAAGTCTACACGAAGATTAGCTGTTAAGTTCAATTCACGGGCAAGATTACGTAATACAGACTGAAAGAATGCGTCAATAGTCTGTACTCGGAATTCATTATAATGGTGTGTAAGTAATGACAAAGCTTTGGCAGCATTCTCTCGAATAGTCTGTTCTGAAAATCCTGTTTTCATGCGAACTTGTTCATAATATGCCTCTGAATCAGGCAAACTATGCGCAATACCATACAGTTGGGAAAGGATGCGAGTCTTCATTTCCTGCGTCGCCTTGTTCGTAAAAGTTACAGCAAGAATACTTCTATAATCCTGTGGATTCTTAACTACCAAGGTTATATACTCCGAAGCTAAAGTAAAGGTTTTACCAGAGCCTGCTGATGCTTTATATACTGTTAATGCTTGTTCCATGCTGAGTTAGTATAGGTTTATATGATTAATAATTATAGTCTTACACAATAAGTGAACATATTGGGGAACAGTTCTTTAATGTTCTTAGGCTTTTGACCAAAGATACCAAAGATAGTACTACCGCTTCCTGACATCTGGGCATATACAGCACCATTATTGTAGAGTTTTTCTTTCACTTCAGACAGAATAGAATACTTTTTAAAAATAGATTCCTCAAAATCATTAGTCAGTTCCTCTCGCCATGTATCTATAGGTTGACGAACAATATCCCGACAACTTTTTATAGGTTTCTTTGGCGTTACACCAGCGTAAGCCTCTGCTGTTGACACAGCTACATCTGGTTTTACAAGTGCAATATAATAGCCCTCTAATCCATTGACCTCGTTGTCAACAGGTTCGAGAATATCTCCGATTCCCGTAGCAAAAGCTATTTCTGAACGGATAAAGAAAGCACAGTCTGCACCTAACTTAGCCGCATAACGTTCCATTTCAGCATTACCCATGTTCAATCTAAATCGTTCATCAAGTAAACAAATCATATATGCGGCATCAGCAGACCCTCCACCAAGTCCTGCTTGCATAGGAATACGCTTGACAAGATGAGCATGAACACGAGGAAGTTCGTAATCTTGTGCAAGAAGATGATAAGCCTTAACAACCAAATTCTTGCTTTCATCACATTCGACAACATTTCCAGTCACCTTTAAGTCTATAGGTGTTGGTGATGGAAATTCCTCATCCATCTTCTTTATTTCCAAGGCGTCGCATAATGGAATAGGGTAGAATACTGTTTCAAGGTCATGATATCCATCAGAGCGCTTTGCTACTATATTTAATCCAAGGTTGATCTTACAGCATGGGAAAGTAATCATAGTCAAAAATATAATTAGAAGTTTCTTTTTGCAAAGATAATAAAAGCTAAGAAGAATGATGTTAGAAATGGAATATTTTTTGTACTTTTGCCAGCGTATGCCAGAAAGAAATAGTAACAGTAAGAGTAGTCGAAGGACCAAACAAGCTCCTATCGACACTACATTCGGTCATCTTCAACCACAAGCAACTGATATTGAAAAGGTTGTTTTAGGTGCTCTTATGATCGATAAGGATGCCTTTTTAGTTGTTTCTGAGATTATTAAACCAGAAACATTCTATGAGTCTCGTCATGAAAAGATTTACGAGGCAGTGCAATCATTAAATCTACAGGAAAAACCTGTGGACATTATGACTGTTGTTGAAGAACTTCGTCATAGGGGGACACTCGAAGAAGTAGGTGGAGCAGCGTATATCGTTGAACTTAGTTCTAATGTTGCCTCGTCAGCGCATATAGAGTATCATGCACACATCCTTGCACAGAAGTTTTTGGCACGACAACTTATTCAGTTTGCCTCAATGATTGAGACAGATGCCTTCGATGAAACCGTAGATGTTGACGAGTTAATGCAGAAAGCAGAGGGAACTCTCTTTGAGATTTCTCAGAAGAACATGCTTCAAGACTATGTGCAGATTGATACCATCGTTGAACAAGCACACCAATTACTGCTCAAGGCAGCAGGTAGTAAAGATAAATTGACAGGAGTTCCAAGTGGTTTCCACGACTTGGATAAGATTACAGCTGGTTGGCAAGCGTCTGATTTGGTTATTATAGCAGGACGTCCGGCCATGGGTAAGACCTCTTTTGCGCTTAGTATTGCTAAGAATATAGCTATTGATTATCGTCAGCCAATAGCTTTCTTCTCCCTTGAGATGAACAACGTACAGCTTGTTAACCGTCTCATCTCTAACGTTTGTTCTATTCCTGGTAACAAGATACTTAATGGTCAGCTCACACCCGATGAATGGGAGCGTTTTGACTCGAATATCCGAAAGATGCAGGGAGCACCTATTTATATAGATGATACCCCTGGCCTTTCTATTTTTGAACTTCGAACTAAGGCGCGCCGATTGGTTCGTGAACATAATATAAAGGTGTTAATGATTGACTATTTGCAGCTGATGAATGCCAACGGTATGCGCTTCAATAGCCGTCAAGAAGAGGTCTCTACTATTAGCCGCTCTTTGAAAGGACTTGCAAAAGAGTTGGATATCCCAATATTAGCCTTGTCACAGTTGAGTCGTGCTGTCGAACAGCGTGACCCAAAAGAAGGAAGACGCCCACAATTAAGTGACTTGCGTGAGTCTGGTGCCATTGAGCAAGATGCCGACATGGTACTTTTTGTACATCGTCCAGAATATTATCATATTCTTCAAGACGACCATGGCAATGACCTTCACGGTATGGCTCAGATTATTATCGCTAAACACCGTAAGGGTGCAACAGGTGATGTATTACTCAATTTCCGTGGTGAATACACACGATTTGCTAACCCTGAGGACCTTGATATGGCTGCCCCACTTCCTAATGATCCGCTGGGTGGTGAGATTATTGGTAGTAAGATGAATGATGAGCCAATACCTCCTTTCCCTACAGGAGATACGACAGTACCATTCTAAATTTTGATGTTCTAATTATCACATCCTATAAAGGATAGTGAAAATATATTACATGAATAACGTCTAATGAACTCTATTTAAGTTTACGATAGTCATTATTTATTGTATAGGTAACTAACACTATACCAGTAGATTATAAACTATATTTAAGAAGATGCTTAGTAAGCTCTTAAAAGGGCGCCTTCTTGGGCGATGAAGGGCATCTTCTACAAACTAAAAGGGCGTTTTCTTTAATGCTATTAAGCATCTATTTGTTTTTAGGTCTTGAATTTATATTACAAACAGAAGGCTATGATTGATGAGTATAATAGGCAATTATCAAGGTTGTAGATAGATAAAATTGATAATGACTTACATTCACGAGCGGTCTATCTGAAAAGAGCCTACTCTTAAATTAACAGTTTAGCACACGATTAAGAAATAGCTTTCTTCCTCTGTGATTACAATCCTTACTTGGTTAAATAACAGCGTTTATTCATTGATATAATTACGGATAATATTTGCCCAAACCTCATAACCTTTGTTAGTAAGGTGAAGTCCATCCCGACAATATTCATGATGCATCTCCTTAGTGTTGGTACCTAAGAGAGGATGATACAGGTCGATAAATACAAGATTATTGCTGTTACAATAGTTCTTCAATCTCTCATTTAACTGAATAATCATATCCTCCTTACCTTCAAGTAGTTTCCATGCCCCAACCTTTTCGTTTAATGGCAGAAGACTTTGTACATAAAGTTTCGTTTGTGGGCATGATTTGCGAATAGTCTCAATAATATTAACTACCCCTTGGAAGGTGCGTTCGACTGTCCAACCATGGCTTAAGTCATTTGTTCCACACTCAAAGAAGATCTTACTGGGCTTATATGGCAGAATTTGGTTTAATCGTTTAAAGATTCCTCTACTGTCATCACCGATAATACCCCTATTGAATATCATTCTTGCGTTAGGAAAGAAACGATTCCAATCATTCCCATATTCAGAATGACTATCGCCTAACATGACAATAGCATTGTCTGGTAAAGAGCCTTCTTTATTGAATTGATTCACTTTTATGTTATAATGTTTTGAGCCATGATAAGTAATGCCCTGCGCATGTATTGATAGGGTAGTAATAGAAAGAATGAGGTAAAATAATAATTTATTCTTCATATTTATTCTTGTATAGCATATCAAATCATCAGAATACTAAGTCTGAAATTGATTCTTTTTCCTACTGCAAAATTAAGAAAAAAATAAGAGATATGAAAGGAAAAGTCCGGTTATCTATTCCAAAGAAAAAGATAGCCGGACTTTTTAATAAGAGGGTTCTTAATTAATTGTTACGCTTATTAGTTCATGAGACGCATCACCTTGCGGAGATAAGCTTGTGTCTTCGATACATTGTAACGAATACCACCGCTCCATAAGCGAATAGCTTTTTCAACGCTGTTTAACGGATTGTGGAAACTCTGAATAATGACAAACATCTCCTTAGACTTGGTAGCATTAAAACGATCTGCAAGTGAATAGCGCTTATTACTACCAGAGCTTTTGAGGATGTTGTTGCACTCCTTAACCAGAACTGGGGAAATCTGAAGTACGCCAACGTACGAACCATTTACGGCCATCGGATTGCCCTTACTTTCAATTTGAATGATTGCGTTCATTACAGGTTCCCAATCAAAGCCATCTTTCTTGGCTGATGCTTCAAGAGTTGAAGCAAAAATCATTAAGAAACAAATACTTACTACTTTTAAGATTCTCATCATTAATAAATTTCCGAAACCTTGGAAAGGTAGTTCAAATGAGCTACTCTCTACGGCGTGTTCCTATGTGAGAATGAGTTACCACCACGCCTCAGTTTCATGTTAACGTTGCAAAGATACAAAAAATATTCCTGATATACAAGTCTTTAACGTTTAATATGTAAAGTTAGGGATGAGTGACTTTTATGTTAAATAGTTGATTGTTGATGCTTAAGACCGATGAAATCTTATTATATTTTCCGTATTGACAATTTGTGGTAATGAAAAAGAATGTTTATCTTTGTGATGGTTTTTAACCTTTGAAACAGCATATTGTTAGCTTATAGGGCTTTAATATGCTCGGTATTCCATACAGACTCTATAACTGAAGACAATATATGATAAAACGTAAACATAGGCGCAAAAATCAAAAACGTAATAAGTACAGTATTTGGTGGTGGTTATGTGCTGCTTTAGCCGTACTGGTAGTCATTCTTATCATTGATATTAAGCCATGGCGAAAACACCGAATCGTTGTTAGCGACCAATGGCCTTATAATGACATAACCAAGGGAGTCTACACAAAAGACTTTGATGGCCTTGATATTTCACGCCATCAAGGCAGGATACATTGGGATGAACTGGTAGAGAAAAATCCGCAATTAAAGTTCGTATATATCAAGGCTACAGAGGGAAGTTCAGTCGTTGACCCTTTCTATAAGAAGAACTTTAAAGCAGCAAAGAAAAGGGGCTTGTTAGTAGGGTCTTATCACTTCTTAACCTATCGGACCTCCATGGAGCGTCAGGTTACTAATTTCCTTGATCATATTGACCTCAGTAAGCAAGACTTACTCTTACTTGTCGACGTTGAAAAAGACGGTACACGTGAGTGGGGACGTGACTTAATTCAAAAGAATCTTGCTGAGTTTATACGATTAATTAAGGAGCGGACAGGCCATTATCCGATGATTTATACGAATGAGTCTTACTATCATAAAAATCTGTATCCAGAGTTCAATCGATACCATTTGTTCATTGCGAACTATAGTCTAAGCCCCGAAATACCTGATACTAAACATGATATCTGGCAGTTTAGTAAGCGTGGGCGAGTACATGGAATATGGACATACGTAGACATCAATCAGCTACGTGAGGGGGTTACAGTAGATGATTTTAAGATGCCAAAATAAAGAGTAGGGGACTTATCTGTCAACAATCAGTTGCTACCTTATTAATAATACAAATCTTATCAGACGACTTATAGGTTTTCTTATTTAATGGGCTAAAGTCAATTACATTGCGATAGACACTTGAGAAAGCAACTAATTGATTTCCTTTAAGGAATAGAATCGTACAGATACTATCAAACAATGTGTTATCAAGTATTGCTTCGCGATCCCCAGTATATCCCATATCTATCTTTTCGTCAGACGCCGTACGCTTATCATACGGCTTAATAATGACCATCTTATCCCAATCTTTATCCTTGTATAAGTCATGGACAGTGATACAGGTGTCATTCTTCTGAATTGTTTCTAAGGTGTCATTCAGATTTACTTCACGGTAAGGTGTGTTTACGCACCAAATGATTGCACCGATAAGAACAATGGAAAAGAAGATTAATAATATTGTCTTTTTCTTCATATTATATGTGTTAACAGTCTAAGATTTATCTGGTAATAGTAATAACCTACGCCAATAGTCTACTTGTATAGATAATCTATGAGTCATAGAGAATCTATACAAGTATGGATGAAGTGAAGACGAGGATGCTTATTAAGCTAATCCTTCAATCTCACCATCAACGATATCAATCTTCACAGCTTGTGGAACCTTCGGTAGTCCAGGCATACGCATCATGTCACCAGCAATGGCAACAATCATCTCCGAACCTCCATTGATGACAAAATCACGAATGGTGATATCAAAGTCTTTGGCTACACCCACCTGCTTAGGGTCTTCACTGAACGAGAATTGTGTCTTTGCAATGCAGACTGGGAACTTATCCATCCCCCAAGCGTGAATACGTTTCAGTTTGTTTACAGCCGTTTTACTGAGAATGACCGAACGTGCACCGTAAATATTCTTAGCAATCTTATTTACTTTCTCTTCGATACTATCATCGTCATTATAGACCATCTTGATATCCTTAGCACCATGTTTATCGATAGTATCTACTACGAGACGAGCAAGATCCTCAGCTCCTTCACCTCCCTTAGTGAATACATTATTCTCAGCAAAGCCGACTCCTAACTTTTTACAATGGTTAGTAAGAATAACTATTTCATCCTCGGTATCATCGCCATACCTATTGAGTGTGACGATAACTGGCTGTCCAAAGCGTTGCATATTCTCCACATGACGATCAAGGTTAGCCAATCCGTCTATGAGAGCTTGGCGTTCCTGCTCTGGCGTAGCACCATCAGCAAGATTGCCGTGCATCTTCAAACCACGCAGAGTTGTTACAAGGACAGTAGCACGAGGATGGATTCCTGCCTTGCTACACTTTATATCTAAGAACTTTTCTGCACCAAGATCGGCACCGAAACCAGCCTCAGTAATAGCATAATCACTCAATGACATCGCCATCTTAGTAGCTAACAAACTGTTGCAACCATGGGCTATATTCGCAAACGGACCACCATGAACAAAAGCTGCTGTTCCCTCAAGTGTTTGAACAAGATTAGGTTTAATGGCATCAAGCAATAGTACTGTAATAGCACCACCAACACCGAGGTCGCGTACGCAAAATGGTTTATCTTCAAAGGTAATACCCAATACCATGTTCTCAATACGGCGTCGAAGGTCTTGCTCACTGTCGGCAAGACATAATGCAGCCATAATCTCACTCGCTGGTGTAATGTCAAAGCCAGACTGTGATGGTAAGCCATCTGTGGAAGCACCTAAGCCTGTAACGATGTTGCGAAGACTACGATCATTCACGTCTAAGACACGCTTCCAAAGGATTTGTTTTAATGAGAACCCTTCACTTCGATGCTGATAAAGATAATTATCGAGCAGGGCTGCAATCATATTATGTGCACTCGTGATAGCATGGAAATCTCCTGTAAAATGGAGGTTAATCTTCTCCATAGGTACAACCTGGGCATATCCGCCACCAGCAGCACCACCTTTCATGCCAAAGCAAGGTCCAAGACTTGGTTCACGTAGTGCAAGAACAGAACGTTTACCTATTCGATTAAGTGCCATTGACAACCCAATACTTACTGTGGTTTTGCCAATTCCGGCACGAGTAGGGGAGATTGAAGTGACAAGAATAAGGTTGTTACATGCGACTTTCTTTTCATCTATCAAAGAAAGAGGCACCTTCGCCATATACTTACCATAATGTTCTAACGAGTCAGCCGATATACCAATTGTAGCGGCTACATCCTCTATTCGCTTCATACTACATGAGCGTGCAATTTCAATGTCAGATTTCATAGTTAAATTGTTTATATTAAGTAATCTTCGCAAAGATAGAAAATAATTTTGAAAATAACCATTTCTTGCGAAAAAAAAGTTTATTTGCTTTTAAGTATTATGACATTGTGTTTAGTTCTGCCGAACATAAACCTGTCCTTTATCCTTTCTATTGAGCTACTTACGATGAGATTGTCATCATTCCAATGAGTGTGTAAACAGATGCTTATAAGCTATCGTCAACCTATCTTATAATGCCGAATTTGACTCACTTGAATACTTTTTTATCGACGTGTAAATGCTTTGAAACAATTAGATAGGAGCCTTTACACCTTGTAAAAACATTGAAGATGTAACAATATAATTATTAGGTGTTTGTAGTATAACCTAAGGAGATTAAAAACTTATCAGACCTTTTGGGTACTTTTTCATATATTCTTTATGGCCTTGGAGTTTCTCCTCAATTCGTATGTGAGACTTTCTTTGTGGAATATTGGTTCTCAACCTACATTCTGAGGGCACCAGTATGAGAGTAAATTATCATTACACAGATCAATGTCAAACAACTTTAGAATATGGGTATATTACTTCTTAATAATCAGTTTGTAACCTTCATCAAATCAGAAAGTTACAAGCAATGTCAAAGAAGACGCCCTTCTTGCTTTAAGAAGAGCGTCTTCAACACGTAAGAAGAGCATGTTCTTGAATGTAATTAGGCCTCTTCTTGCCTCATCTCTGGCCTATCTTCAAATAGAGGAGAGAGTGTTTACTGAAATATCTTTACGTTTTCAATCTACATGTGGATATAGTCTTTGACGAAAGAAGACTAAAACAAGGAGGTTGCACCCCAAATCAAAACGATATAACGGAGCACCTTACCTAAGGTAATACTTAATACAGACAATGCAATATTAGCACGTGTGAGTCCTAAAACGATGGTAATTGCACTACCAAGGATTGGGAGGAAAGCAAAGAAACCCATCCATGCACCACGTCCATCCATAAAGCGATAGGCTCGATCTAAAGACTTTTGTTTGACATGAAAATACCGTTCAAGCCATTCCAACTTGCCCAATCTGCCGAGTCCATAGTTTAACATACCTCCTAAAACGTTACCTATACTACCATAAACGAGCAAAAGAACGGGGTCGACACCAGCTGCAAGTAGACCAAGCATTACCGCCTCGCTACTAAAAGGTAAGAAACTTCCTGCAAGGAATGCGGATAAGAACATTCCCCAATAACCATAGTCTACAAGTATTTGTGTAAGAGATTCCATAAGTTGAATAGGGTGATGATGATAGCTGAATAAGAGAGAATAAGAAACATCCAATTGGTTATCTTTGTACGTGTCAGTGCAAAGAAATGTGCAATGAGCGGTGCTGTCGCAACAATCATTACACTCAGCAATGCTTCATAATGCTGAGGTTGAAGTAAAAGAAAACCGATTGTTACAAGGTCAATCGTTATAAAGACTTGATAAAACAAACGTGTTCGAATATTATCGTTACGCTTTTGGTTCATAAAGTGGACAATACCAATGATAGCGCAAACCAGTACTAAGGATAGTGTTAATACATGACTAAAGTTCAATAACTTAAGATTGAATGGTTCAGCAAACACTGCAATCTTCTCAAAGTGGCTTATCAGTAATGTTATATCACCTTTTGCAGCTAAGTATCCAGCATAAAACCAATATGGTAATACTATGCCGAGGAGTGATGCAACAAAGTTACGAGGACTCATAGAGAGTGTATTTGTACGCATAATAATCCATAGTACGGGTAGAAAGAAAAGTGTTTGTACCCATACGATACTTGCCATACCAATGCAGAAGAACGCATAGAAAGTCCAACCTGGCGCATGTGTGTGTTGATAGCAACGAAAGGCAAAGGTGTAGAAGCCCACAAAACCTAACATGATGATAGCCGTCTGAATAGATGGAAACATGAAGGCAGCCATAGTAGCAAAGACCAAGAATGAGCATGACACCATTCTACTATAGATACGAATGAGCGCATTAGCATTATTCAACTCCATCATAAGATAGGTAGCCAACAAGATACAAACACCTGGTACGATTACCGAAGTGTTATATAACCCAGCTATAGTCCATACAAGAGTAGCCGCTGAGACAACATACACTTGTGTCCAGCGGCTCTCTGATATTCGATTTTGAATGCGTTTTTGTTGCATAATTGTGAAATACGGAGATAGACTTAATACTATTATTAGAGACTATCTCCATTCGTTCAAGAACTAAAGACTATAAGTCTTGTCCTATATCTCTTCTAAAGTATTTATCCGTAAAATCAATCTTCTGTGCTTCAGCAAAACTCTTCTTAAGTGCTTCTTCCTTGTTTTCACCATAAGAAGACACTGCAATAACACGACCTCCAGCAGTTACAATCTGGCCATCCTTTACAGCAGTACCACTATGGAAGACCACGGAACCTTCAACCTTGTCAAGTCCTGTGATTGGATAGCCTTTCTTATAAGTCTCTGGGTAACCACCGCTGACAAGCATTACACAAACTGCAGAACGTGGGTCGAACGCTATCTGTCGTTGGTTGAGATTTCCTTCTGCAACCCCTTCAAAGAGGTCAACGATGTCACTCTTCAATCGTAACATCACACTTTCAGTTTCCGGATCACCCATGCGACAATTGTATTCGATAACCATTGGTTCACCATCAACATTGATTAAGCCGAAGAAGATAAAACCTTTATAATCGATACCCTCGGCCTTCAAGCCCTCAACGGTAGGACGGATAATACGCTCTTCAACCTTTGCCATCCATTCTTTTGTAGCAAATGGGACAGGAGTAACACTACCCATACCACCAGTATTCAAGCCTGTATCATGTTCGCCAATACGCTTATAATCCTTTGCTTCAGGTAATATCTGGTAATGAGTCCCATCTGTAAGTACAAATACTGAGCATTCTATACCAGAAAGAAATTCCTCGATAACAACTTTGGCAGAAGCATTACCGAACATACCACCAAGCATCTCACGAAATTCCTTCTTAGCCTCTTCGAGCGTAGGAAGAATGAGTACACCCTTACCAGCAGCCAAGCCGTCGGCTTTCAAGACGTAAGGAGCCTTGAGCGTTTCGAGGAATTGCATTCCTTCTTCAATGGTTGTACCATCAAAAGTTTCGTAAGCTGCAGTCGGTATATTATGTCTTTTCATAAAGGCTTTGGCAAAGTCTTTTGACCCTTCAAGTACTGCACCAGCCTTTGATGGTCCAATCACAGGAACATTACCAGTGCGGCTATCCTCTTTAAAGCAGTCGTAGACACCCTTGACCAGTGGGTCTTCAGGTCCAACAACAACCATCTCAACCTTCTCTTCAACGACAAAATCCTTCAGTCTATCGAAGTCGTTTACTCCAATTGCAACGTTCTCACCAACAGCTTCAGTACCAGCGTTACCCGGTGCAATGAAGAGTTTACTACACTTTGCACTCTGTGCAATCTTCCATGCCAAGGCGTGTTCGCGACCGCCGCTGCCTAAAAGTAATATTCTCATAAAGGTTTTCTTTAGCCCCTCCAACAATGGAGGGGAAGTGCAGACTTACCGCACAGGGTTATATATTATCAGTTAATTGCGTTTATATGTGTTATAACGCACAAACATAAATACTATTTTATAGGTTTCAGATAATCCTCAAAATATTGTGTGATGCGTTCGTGTAGATGTACACTCTGATGTCCGCGCATATTATGAGGTTCACCAGGATAAACGAAGAAGTCGGGTTGTGTGCCAGCAGCAATACAAGCCTTCAAGAAGGAGTAAGCATGCTGAGGAACAACAACAGGGTCGTTCAATCCTATAATAATTTGTAGTTTACCCTTGAGATCCTTTGCCTTTGTTAGGAGGGAGGTCTGTGCATAGCCTTCGGGATTAGACTGTGGCGTATCCATATAACGCTCGCCATACATCGCTTCATACCATTTCCAATCAATCACTGGCCCACCTGCAACGCCAACCTTGAACACATCTGGGTAATTGGTTATTAATGATGTCGTCATGAAACCACCGAATGACCAACCATGAACTCCTATGCGGTTCTGGTCAACGTATGGCAGAGATTTCAAGTATTTGACGCCTTCCATCTGGTCTTTCATCTCTTCTTGGCCAAGATGACGGAATGTTGCTTGCTCAAACTCCTTACCACGATGTTCGCTACCACGATTATCAAGGATGAAAAGTAAGTAACCCTTCTGTGCCATGTAAGTCTCCCAACCACGTGAACCCCAGTTCCATGAAGCCTCAACATTATGTGCATGAGGACCGCCATAGACATAGATTACTGTAGGATATTTCTTATTCGCATCGAAGTTGACAGGCTTTACCATACGCCAGTATAAGTCTGTCTTGCCATCTGCTGCCTTAAGAGAACCACTTGTATATTCAGGGACTGTATATCCTTTCCAAGGGTTTGCTGAGGTGAAGTAATCGTGACGTTGTGGCTTACCAGTCAAACTAATGACCTCATACTTATGGGGTACAGATGGCTCACTGTAGCTATCCATCACTGCATTACCATCTTCACTCAATTTTGGATAATGATAGCCACGACCATTGTCAAGCAATGTGCGCTTTCCAGAACCTACATTAACAAGCCATGTATTACGCTGAATAGGGTTGCACTCATTAGATACATAGACAATACTCTTTTGCTTGTTGTTAAAACCAAGTACGTCTATTACAACCCACTTACCACTTGTTATCTGCTTAAGCTGACGTCCATCTTTATTAAAGAGGTAAAGATGATTGTAGCCATCCTTCTGACTCTGTAAGATAAACTCATTATCATTCCATGGCAAGAACTGAATAGGGTGACATGGTTCAACAAACTTTGCATCTGTCTCTCGATAAAGTTCTTTTAGCTTGGCACCTGTGGTTGCATCGTATGATACTAAACGACAATCATTCTGATCACGGTTGAGTTCAAACATATAAATTGTCTTCTCATCAGGACTCCATGCTATGTTCGTAAAGTAACGATCAGTTGGATCGCCCGCCTGGAGGTATATAGTCTTACCTGTAGCAAGGTCATATACACCGACAGTCACCTTATGAGAGGTCTCACCAGTCATAGGGTATTTGATTAAATCAACCTTAGCAGCACGTGACTCACCCTTGGCAGGTTTCCAATCTAACTCTGGAACATCAACAAGAGGGTAGTCAGCAACCATGCTTTGGTCCATACGGTAGAATGCTAAACGGTTTCCCTTTGGACTCCAATAGAGTCCGCCATTAATGCCGAACTCGTCACGATGTACGCTCTGACCATATACGATGTTGCGAGAACCATCTGATGTCAACTTATGCTCAGCACCTTTTGCATCCGTGACATATAATTGATGGTCTTTTACAAACGCCGTTGCACCAGATAACTTGTTCCATTCACGTGCCTGAAGACCGCTTGGACGGTTTTGACGTTGCTCAAGTTTTTGTGTCTTAAAGTTCACATATAAGTCCTCATTACCGTTCTGTACCACTACAATAGGACGGTCAGAATAAGGGAACTCAGCTCCATAGAGGTGGCGTACAACCTCATTTGAAGTAGACAATCCTGCCCATTTGTTGATGTCATCGAGAGTGAACAGTTGCGTCTCCTTACCTGTTACGGGGTCAACCAGCGAACAACTGTTATAATCTTGACGCACCAATTTACCGCCCCACCACGTTAGATAACGTGCTTCAGGGCGCATGTTGTAGAAATTGTTACCACCAAAGTTCAAGTCTTCAAGTGTGAACTGCTTTTGTGCCATACTCTGAGTAGGACATAAAAGTCCTGTGAAAGCACAAATGCCCACAAGACTAATGAATGATTTAATCTTCATGACTATACGTGTTTTTACCACGGAATCCTCCGCGCTTGTTAGATTTATCGAATCGTTTACCACCATATTTGCGATCATCATCACGGTTGTATGAACGCTTACGGTCGTCATCATGCCTAAATGAACGCTTCCTATCATCGTCTCCTCTTCTAAAGGAACGTTTGCGGTCTTCGGTATCTCGGTCGAAACGAGGGCGTCGTTCACGGTCTTCACGGAACTTACCACCAGCGAACTTATTGCGCTCTAAGCTATGAAACGTGAATGAACGAATATCAGCCTCAGCGTTTTGTTCATTTTCATCCAGGCGTTTCTTAAACTCACGCTCCTTCTTAAAACGATACTTCTGCGCCATCTCTCGTTTCTCTTCTTCGGTCTTAATGATACCACCCTCGTGTCGGAAATTACTCATCTTACCATCAAACATCTGGTAGCGACGGAACTCACACTCCAAAGACCCATTGTAAACAGGAATCTTAATACTTGGTTTTAAACCAATCTGACGGAAGCACTCCTCACGATAAGACAATATCCAAGCCTCATTACCCATAAACTGATGCTTCAATCTCTCACCTATCATCTTGTAAGTACCAAGTAAGTTAGGTGTAGAGATACGCTCGCCGTATGGAGGATTCATTACAATCATGCTCTTCTCCTTAGGCTGAGTAAAATCCTTGAAATCCTGCTGCTCGATGGTTACATACCTTGACAAGCCAGCCGCAGCCACGTTCAAACGTGCCGTGTTGACAGCCTTCATATCAGTGTCATAACCATAGATATGATGTGTGAACTCACGTTCCTGAGAGTCATCATTGTATATCATATCAAACAGATCTTGGTCGAAATCAGGCCACTTCTCGAAGGCGAACTCCTTACGGAACACTCCTGGAGAAATATTACGAGCAATAAGTGCGGCCTCAACAGGCAATGTACCAGAGCCACACATTGGGTCGATGAAGTCTGTTTCACCCTTCCAACCAGTCATAAGTATCATACCTGCTGCAAGAACCTCATTCAATGGCGCTTCAACACTCTCCTGACGATAACCACGACGATGCAGAGATTCACCACTTGAGTCCAATGATAACGTTGCATTATCCTCTGCAACATGGATATTCAAACGGATATCAGGATTACTAACAGAGATATTTGGACGAGTACCAGTACGCTCTCTAAATTGGTCAACGATAGCGTCTTTCACCTTATAAGTAACAAAGCGTGAGTTCGTGAACTCCTCTGAATAAACGACAGAGTCAACAGAGAAAGTCTTACCAGGGAGGATATACTTACTCCAATCAATCTTCATCACCTCCTCATACATATCTTCAGCACTCTTCGCCTTGAAATGTGCGATAGGTTTAAGGATACGAATAGCAGTGTGTAACTGGAAATTAGCACGATACATCATTTCCTTGTCACCAGTAAACGACACCATTCGGCGTCCTATTTGTACGTTATTGGCACCTAACTGTGTCAGTTCTTTTGCTAATACTTGCTCCAAACCCATGAAGGTTTTGGCGATGAGTTCAAATTCTTGCATTTATGTGATAGATATTTATATACGAATTTTTATGATGATTAGTAGGGAGGTTTTCACTCTTAACATCCATGGAAACAGCCTGTTATCTTACCAAATAAGCATCTATTTGTTCCTCTTCAAGATGAGAGTGGGGTAGTACCTTTATATTCCTCCACCATATTCAAAGTCGATATCTAATATATCGGTCTTATTTTGTTTGTATTTCTTCGTTCGTGGACGCATATCCCGTGTGACCCAGACATTGGCACCTATGATGCATCCCTTCCCAATAGTGATACGACCAAGGATAGTGGCATTGGCATAGACAACAACATCATCCTTTAGAATAGGGTGACGAGCAATCCCTTTAATAGGCTTACCCTCTTTATCGAGTGGGAAGCTCTTTGCTCCTAAAGTTACACCTTGATAAAGTTTCACATGATTACCAATAACACAAGTAGCACCTATAACGACACCCGTACCATGGTCGATAGTGAAATGTGTACCAATGGTTGCAGCAGGATGGATATCGATACCCGTTTCAGAATGTGCCATCTCAGTAATCATACGTGGGATAAGAGGTACATTCTCTAACACTAATTCATGTGCCAAACGATAGTTAATAACAGCCTTAATAGCTGGATAACATGAAATCACTTCACCCACGTTGACTGCTGCAGGGTCTCCATCGAAGGCTGCTTGTATATCAGTTGAAAGTATCTTACGTAATGTTGGGAGTTTCTCTATGATACGTCCTGCTATCTTATCCGCCTCTTCTTGCATACAAAGACGTGTGTCTGCGGCATTAGGACAATGACAATCTTCGTTAAAACAGAGACCAGCCATAATCTGTCGAGAAAGCAGTTTATGCAGTCGTTCAACACTCATACCTATTTGATACTTGATAGTCTCAAAATTAACCGACGACCTTCCATAAAAGCCTGGGAAGAGAATAGAACGTGAGAGTTCGATTATCTCTTCCAATTCTTTAGCCGATGGCAAGGGGTCTCCATCACGGTGTTCATGGCAAATACCCTGCAACGCTTCTGGTTCAGAAAGCTCATCTACGGTCTGTATGAGTTGATGAGTGATGTCTTGTTTACTCATTGATACTATATCGAGATGTAATTACGTTGCAAAGATAATGATTATTATCGATATTTTATGGGTTTGTTCAAGAAAAATATACTAATTTTGCAGTGCTTTTCAAGCACTATTACAGGATAATATAGGTTCGAATAGCGTCTTATTCAAAATGTTTCAAATATTCAAATAATGAAGTCAACTATTTTTCCACGTATTTTTCATACCCTCATTCTATCTGCTTTTTGTGTAATAGCGTCTGCTGCAACCACTTCTCATAAGTCTCATAAAAATATTAAACGACAATATGATGGTATCGATGTGTCGCATCATCAGGGCAAAATAGACTGGAAAGAAGTGGCTAAAGACAAACAAATTAAGTTCGTATATATCAAAGCAACGCAAGGAACAAGTATAAAAGATAAGAACTACGAACAGAACATCAAAGGGGCACGTCGTCAAGGTTTACGCTGCGGTTCTTACCATTATCTTTCCTGCTTAACCTCTGTTAGGTCTCAATTTCGTAATTTTCAGAAGGCTATGCGAGGACATAAACAAGACTTAATTCCTATGATTGACATAGAGCATGAAGGCGTAAAACGCTGGAGTAAGAAGCAGGTACAAGATAGCGTAGCCTTATTTGCGAAACTCATTGAGCGTAAATATGGAAAGAAACCGCTTATATATTCACATGTAAACTTTTATAATTCTCATCTTACACCACGCTATAACAAGTACTTTCTCTTCTTAAGTAGATATAGTTCTGAGCGTCCTTCCATTAAAGGAGTAGGCCGACATAATATCTGGCAGTTTACTGATCGGGGAAGAGTACGTGGTATTCATGGTAATGTCGACCTTGACAGATTTATGTCAGGAACCTCCCTTTCGTCTATTCGCCTGTAGCTGTTTACAATTATTTGGGATTGCTGTAAATTTATTATAAACAAATAAAAGGATGTTTCCAACTCATAATTTGTTTGTACATTTGTAACGTTTAAAAGCTTACAACGCCCCAACGTCACACTTTACAAAAGAAATATAGGAGTATATAACAGCCTCTTCAAAGAAGAAATATCAACAGTTTTATAAGCCATAAATCCCAATCATGAATGGAAAGAAATCTATTAAGTAAGAATTTAATAAGTATGCGTAAAATAACTATTTACAAAGGAATTATATCTTTTCGTACTGTGATACTTGCACTGATGTTACTTACGTTGCATAGTGTTCAAGCACAAGAGTACCATGAAGAGCCACCATTAACATTCCGACCTTTGCTGCAAGAGCTTGGAACAGAATTGCTGCAAGGAAAGAAGGGGAGTATTGTTGCCGTTGACCCGGCTACAGGTGAGGTTCTTTGTATGGTGACTAATTCACCTACAGGACCAAATGATGCCCTTGCGATAGCGACAGCTTACCCTCCAGGCTCAGCTATTAAGCCTGCTCAAGCATTAGTATTCCTCTCAGAAGGAATCGTCAAGCCAGACACAAAGATAGCCTGCCATGAAGGCTTTCGTGATGGGAACATAAAGGTGAAATGCCATCCTCACTACTCACCAGAAGCATTGGCGGGCGCATTGGCTGTCTCTTGTAACACTTGGTTCTTGAAGTCTTATCTATCTATGTTAGGTAATACACAGAAGTATGGAAGCAAGGAGAAGGCTGTTACAACATGGTGGGAATACATTGTAAGTATGGGACTTGGTGGACCATTAGGGATTGATATGCCTGGAGAAAAGGGTGGATTGGTTGCTAATGTGAACTATCTATCGCGTAGATATAAGAATAATTGGGACCCGAAGACCATCATGTGGGCTGGTATGGGACAAGGAGATATCACTGTCACACCGCTTCAGCTTTGTAACTTAGCGGCTTCTATCGCTAATCGAGGCTACTTCTTCACACCACACATTCATAAGAATGTTGACTGGTCACCTCTGTCTTCACGCTTTACAACCCCTCGTCAAACGAAAGTACCACCTTATATATATGCAGATGTCATAAAAGGAATGCGCTTGGCTGTAACCAAGGGGACTGCAACAGTCCTTAATGGAACAACTTATCCGGTCTGCGGAAAGACAGGAACAGCCGAAAATTCTGGTAAAGACCATTCTGTCTTTATTGGTTTTGCCCCAATGAATGAGCCAAAGATTGCTATTTCTGTTTATATAGAACATGGTGGGTTTGGTGCTGATGTAGCTGCTCCTATAGCAGGTTTGATTATGGAAAAGTATCTTAAAGGTAAACTGAGTCCGAAGTCACAAGCTATGGCAAAGCGCATTGAACGTATTAATACAATTACTAAATAAACCGTGGTTTGTAATAAAAAATCATGGAGTAGTATTCAATAGATGCTTATCAACGCTCAAGAAGGGCGTCTTCTACCTCCCAGAAGACGCCCTTCTTGCCTATTGAAAACGCCCTTCTCAAAGCTAATTAGGCGTTTTCTTCTAATGAGGTATGTAACCTCTTAATTACTTGATAGTTACTATCTGCTTACAAAAGACTTTTATATCTAAAAATGAGGGACGTGATAGCTCCTCGTTGTAATAAATATTCATAAAGGCATATTACCGTTTCCCCGCTAACTATATCAGTCTCATAATCCGCTAAAATGAATGATATAAAAGAAAAAGTCCCCACTCTCTCTCCTTGAAAACAAGGTTAGAGAATGGGGACAAAGCTTATTAGATTATTTTATATTCTCATGACCTCCTTAACACCCTTCACTGTTCTGAGTTTCTTGATAAGCATATTCAACTTGGAATTATCATCCAACAGGACTACAAGATTACCAGAGAAAAGGCCATCATTAGAGTCAATATTGATAGAACGCATCACTATCTTCTCGTCTTTTGAGATGATATTGGAAATGTTACTTACAATACCAATGTCGTCATTACCAATGACACGCAGCGTAATAGCATACTGAGAGGAACCTTTACCGCTCCAACGTGCCTTAACAACACGGTAGCCAAAACGCTTGCGCATCTCTGGTGCGTTCGGACAATCCTCTCGGTGAATCTTTATACCTCCGCTGACTGTCACAAAGCCAAAGACAGGGTCGCCATAAATTGGGTGACAACACTTTGCAAGTGAGAAGTCTAATCCTTTGAGGTTCTTATCTATAACGAGTACATCATCATTCTTCTTCAGATACTCTGTCGTAGGATTTTCAAACTCAAAGTTCTCTGCGCTCTCCGTCTCCTTTGTCTGATTGAGGTTGTGCGCATGGTTATAAGTCTTCTGATACTCCTCTATAACATAGTTAGGGTCAAGTTTCTCATCAGCAATCTGTTTATAGAATTCAGAGACTTCCTTGAACCCTAATTTGCGAATGAGCTGTCCCATTGTGGAGTCTTCAATCTCAATCTTCTTGTTCTTAAACCTACGTTCGAGTAGTTCCTTTGCATACAGGCCATCCTTAACCTGTGTTTCTTTCAGTGCAAGACGTATCTTAGCCTTTGCACGCGAAGACTTACAGATATTCAACCAGTCACGGTTAGGCTTCTGTGTCGACGAAGTTAGTATCTCAACAGAGTCACCACTATGTAACTCGGTACGGAAAGAAACATTCTTACCATTAATCTTTCCACCTACACATTGATTTCCTATCTTAGAATGAATATGATAAGCAAAGTCGAGTACAGTAACTCCTTTAGGAAACTTAAGCAAATCGCCCTTTGGTGTAAACACATAAATCTCCTTTTCATAAAGGTCAGATCTAAACTCATCCATCACCTCCAGATTGTTACCAGCCTCAAGTGCTGAACGAATAGAAGCCAACCAGTTGTCCATTCCACCTTCTGCCTTCACTCCCTTGTACCTCCAGTGAGCAGCAAGACCGTGTTCAGCAATCTCGTCCATACGTTCAGTACGGATCTGTACTTCGACCCACTTTTTATCAGGGCCAAGTACTGTGATGTGCAGACATTCGTAACCATTCGACTTTGGTACGGATAGCCAGTCGCGCAGTCGCTTAGGGTTAGGCTGATACATATCCGTCACAATGGAGTATGCCTGCCAACATTGCATCTTCTCTTTATCCTCTGGTGAGTCGAGAATGATGCGGATAGCAAAGAGATCATAGATTCCTTCAAAGGCACACTTCTGCTTCTTCATCTTCTGCCAGATGGAATGAATAGACTTTGTTCGACCTTTTATGTGGAATTTAAGTCCTGCAGCTTTAAGCTGTTCACTGACCGGAGTGATGAAACTACTTATATAAGCATCACGCACCTTCTTAGTGGCATTGAGCTTCTCCTTTATATGATAGTATGCATCATGCTCCAGATATTTCAGCGATAAGTCCTCAAGTTCACTCTTAAGCTGGTAAAGTCCTAACTTATGAGCCAATGGGGCATAAAGATAACTGGCCTCTTCAGACACTTTACGCTGGGCCTCTTTATTCTCTACATCACGTATCTGACGCATGAGATTGACGCGGTCGGCTATCATAATCAAGATAACTCGCATGTCTTCTGCAAAGGATAACAGAAGATTGCGAAAGTTCTCACTTTCGATAACTGGTGTCTTCTTGTAAAGTGCATGTACACGGATAAGACCATGAATAATCTTCGAAACGCCTTCACCATATAGCTTACTTATCTCGTCAAGAGTTATTTCTCCTTCTTCGACACTTTGATACAAAAGGATTGAAAGAACAGACTCACGATTTAACCCTATATCCTTAACAGCGATAGCAGCTGTTTGTAAAGAACATAATATAGGGTTTAACTTAAAGACATTACGCTGAATACGATTATCAGCGATTGTCTTTCTCAGATGGTCGCGCAGCTTTGGAAGATCATTCTCGTAGAATGTTTGCCCAAGTGTTTCCTTAAGTTCTTCGAGTATCTTTTCAGACAACTCCTTCTCTTTATCCGTATAAATGAATTTCTCTTCCATAGGCATAATATATCTATTAACCAAGGCAAAGATACAAAGAAAATTGAAATAACGAGAAAGAAATGTGTCAAAGAGTTTCTTTCTTTCGGTTTAATTCGTTATTTTTGCAGATATAATACAATCTTTTTAATACCTTACCATTATGTTAAAGAAAGAAGACCTAAAACAAATTCATGATAAAGGAATAAGTGAGGAGCAGATTAGTAAGCAATTAGAAGACTTCAAGAGAGGTTTTCCTTACTTGAAACTTGAAGGTGCTGCAACCCCAAAGAAGGGTATTACAGTACTTGACAAGGATGCTTGTGAGGATGTTTGCCGTGCATGGAAAAAATATCAAACAAGTGGGCATAAGGTTGTTAAGTTCGTTCCAGCGTCTGGTGCAGCCAGCCGTATGTTTAAGGATTTGTTTGGATTCCTCAATGGCAGTAATGATGAACCAGTGAGTGACTTTGAGAAAGAGTTCTTTTCTAAGATCCATGACTTTGCATTCTTCAATGAGTTATCAGCTAAATGCCAACAGTTAAAGGGTAAAAGTGCGGACGAACTATTAAAGGAGGGACAATACAAAGTGGTAGTTGCCACCTTATTAAATAAGGAGGGCTTGAATTATGGGCAGCTACCTAAGGGCTTGCTTCTATTCCACTCATACGCTGACGGAGCACGTACTCCTATGGAAGAACATTTGGTTGAAGCAGCACGTTATGCAGAAAGTAACAAGCAGGCACACGTACATTTCACTGTTTCACATGAACACTTGGACTTCTTCAAGCAAAAGGTAGCAGACAAAGAGACTGGATATGAGGTTAAGTACGGTGTTAACTTTGATATTTCTTTCTCTGAACAGAAGCCGAGTACAGACACGATAGCTGTAAACCTTGATAATACTCCTTTCCGTAATGAGGATGGTTCGTTACTTTTCCGACCAGCTGGTCATGGTGCACTCATTGAGAATTTGAACGATTTGGACGCTGATGTTGTTTTTATCAAGAATATAGATAATGTAGTGCCTGACCGCCTGAAGGACGAAACCATTAGTTGGAAGATGATTATTGCAGGTAAACTTGTTGAATTACAAGAGCGCACTTTTGCTTATCTCCACAAATTAGAACAGGGAAATAGTTCTCATTCTGAGCTTGAAGAGATGGCTGATTTCCTACAGAAAGAACTTTCTTGTGAGAAACACGACAGGTCTTCTCTTGATGATGCAACACTGGCAGAATACCTATATAAGAAGCTAAATCGTCCTATGCGTGTATGTGGCATGGTGAAGAATGTAGGCGAACCCGGTGGTGGACCATTCCTCGTTTATAATCATGATGGGACAGTAAGCCTTCAGATTCTTGAAAGTTCACAAATAGACAAGAGCAATGAAACATCTATGAAGATGTTTACAGAAGGTACTCACTTTAACCCTGTCGATCTTGTATGCGCCATCAAAGACTACAAAGGTAATGCCTTTGATTTGACAAAGTATGTTGATAAATCAACAGGCTTCATCAGCTCTAAATCGAAGAATGGTCGTGAACTCAAAGCTTTAGAACTTCCAGGATTGTGGAATGGGGCGATGAGTGATTGGAATACCGTCTTTGTAGAAGTGCCACTCGGTACTTTCAACCCAGTAAAGACTGTCAACGACCTTCTGCGTGAGCAGCATCAATAAACATCAGAAGGACAGGACTAAATTGAGTAGATAAAGAATAAAATACTTCCCAACTGTTGGAAATTATATTTCTAATTGGTTGGGAAGTAGTTTAACAAAGCCTTACCACCTATTATTATAAGCATAATAAAGTTTCTATCTACTTGTTTCAATACATTATATTATCGTTTATCATTATTTCAGCAGAGGTTAGTCACCAATCAAACGAAAGCCTAATCATAATAGATAAGATGTATATGGCACATGTAACTTATTATTAAGAAGACATCAAACAGCCGAAAACCAAGATAATCTATCTGGTTAGTGAATAGCTTATTTCTTAAAGATAAGACAATATAATCTTGTGAAATACGATTAAGAAGACGAAAGGATAGCATTTTAGTTTCAATGAACAGCAAAAAAATAAGAGAAATCTTGTAGGGTTCAAATAAATATTATACCTTTGCCACACAAAAGACACATTCAATGATGTTTCACTTTATGAAACGTCCACACACAATCAAATGTAATTTCCCATACATATTTATATGTTTAGTAAAGAAGAATTATTAGAGAAAGAAGTTTCTGAACTTGAAACTATTGCTCAGAGCACAGGTACTACCTATTCACCAGGAGATGACAAGGATAAGCTTGTTTATGCTATTCTTGACCGACAAGCTGAAGAGGCAGGCACAGCACACCCCTTAGAATCAAAGCGTAAGCGTACCAGGATAGCACGAAAGGATACTGATCGAGTTTATTCTGTTCATGGTGAAGAAGGGGAGAACTTTGATGTACAGAAGAATAAGGCTACGACTGCGAGTCAGCAATCTTTATTCAAAGACCTACCTGAATCAAAAGAGGAAAAGACTGAAGAGAAATCTCCAGAAGAAATATTAGCATCTATTCCTAAGCATCGTGGCCGTAAGTCAAAGGCTGAATTAGAGGCTATTGCTGCTGCTGAAGCTGCATTAAAGGCTAAGTCTGAAGAGACGCCACAGGTTGAAGAACCTGCAGAGGAAGTGCAAGAAGAGAAAGCAGAACCTTCTGTTTCAGAAGACTTTATCCCAGAAGACCAGTTCTCTAACACACCTTCGCAAGAAGAGAATGAAGGGAAAGAAGAATTGCTCGCACGTCTTCAAGAGAAAGTGAATGCACATAATATGAATATGGATGCTGGCTATGCAACTACACCTGATGGGGTGTGGGCTGGTGATCCAGGCGATGGGACAGATTTTATTCCTGTTGTTGACTTACCAATAGAGGACCAAGGTGTTGTTCCAAACTATGATATGTTTGACCAACCAACACTACCTCCTCAGATGCCGTCAACCCCTATCTATGATAATGTACCATCGGTAAACAATGCTGCATACGATTTCTCTGATATTATAAAGGCTAACGGTGTTCTTGAAGTAATGCCTGATGGGTATGGCTTCCTCCGTTCAAGCGATTATAATTATTTGTCATCACCAGATGATGTATATATTGCAAACAACCAGATTAAGCAATATGGTTTGAAAACTGGTGATGTTGTGGAATGCCACGTACGTCCACCACATGAGGGCGAAAAGTATTTCCCATTGACAAGTATTGAGAAGATTAATGGTCGTAACCCGTCAGAAGTACGCGACCGCATCCCATTCGAGCATCTTACTCCGCTCTTCCCAGATGAGAAATTTAGTCTTTGTGGTGATCCACGAACAACTAATCTCTCAACACGTATCGTTGATCTCTTCTCACCAATCGGTAAAGGACAGCGTGCTTTGATTGTGGCTCAACCAAAGACAGGTAAGACTATCTTGATGAAAGATATTGCAAATGCTATTGCAGCCAACCACCCAGAAGCTTATTTGATGATGCTTTTGATTGATGAACGTCCTGAGGAGGTTACGGATATGGCACGTACAGTAAATGCGGAAGTTATTGCCTCTACATTTGATGAACCAGCAGAACGCCACGTAAAGATTGCCGGAATTGTTTTAGAGAAGGCGAAGCGAATGGTTGAGTGTGGACATGATGTTGTTATCTTCCTTGACTCTATTACTCGTTTGGCACGTGCGTATAACACTGTTGCACCAGCATCTGGTAAGGTATTGACTGGTGGTGTTGATGCCAATGCACTGCAAAAACCAAAGCGTTTCTTTGGTGCTGCACGTAATATTGAAGGTGGTGGTTCTCTGACGATTATAGCAACAGCTTTGATAGATACTGGCTCTAAGATGGATGAAGTTATCTTCGAGGAGTTCAAGGGAACAGGTAATATGGAGTTGCAGCTTGATCGCAGCTTAAGTAACAAACGTATCTTCCCAGCTGTGAACTTGGTTGCTTCAAGTACTCGTCGTGATGACCTCTTGCAGGATCGTACAACACTTGACCGCATGTGGATACTTCGTAAGTATATTGCTGATATGAATTCTATTGAGGCGATGAACTCTATACACGATCGTATGAGACGTACAGAGAACAATGAAGAGTTCCTATTGTCAATGAATGATTAATATAATCAGATTATAAAACTTGCTTTTCTTTCAGAAAACAGCAAGGTAAGTAAATAAAAAAAATGTATCAAAAGTGTGAGACAGAACGTTTCCTTTTGATACATTTTTTGTTTTTGTACTGTCCTGTAGAAATCTATAAAGGCCGATGCTTTTGGTTTGCTTTAATTTTATGTAGGCTTAATTTCTAATCATACAAGACTTATCAAAAATAATTTTCCTGTCATTTCTGTCATCATTCTCAATTATTTAACAAACTAATATACAATAAATTAGAACCAAATGTTAAAATGACAGCAAACGAAATAAAAACTTTATTCTATAATAAGGAGGAATTATTCCAATCTTATAACAACCGGAAAAGACTCTTACTTTTTGATAAATCTTATATTTGTATAGCCAACAAGCATGTCGGTTCGTCCGCCTTGTGGGCGGTAATAAATAAGTGCTTGATAGCTGTTTTCTGTTTGGTAATGACCATCGTCTACTTTGAAAGATGAGAGTCTACCTTGTTCATCAGCAGCAAGAAATTGATAGTTGTAATAACCAAACTTCAAAGGGACTACCGCTTCATAATATCCTCCTGTAGAATTATAATTCATCTCATAAGCAGGAAGCAAACGATTATATGTCCAATCGCCATTCAGAAATATTCTGTAAGGGTAGGGTGAGGGCGCTTTTAACTGAAAATGAGTCAAAATATAATCGCTTGTTGTATTTATCTCTATATTATCCGAATTGCGTATCAAGAATGCACCATCAGCATCCTCGTCATAGAGATAATTTAATAAAGGAGCAGTAGGGAAGAGATAGGCATGATAGTTCTTACCATCCCAACTAATTTTATCTACGCCCATAGAGGTATAATCTGTTGAAAGAATCTCAAACTTTCGGTACTCATTACCCGCCCCAAAGATATAGTCTTGGTTATGTGACCACCTTAGACAATTTGACATAACATATTGAGGCTTACTGTTCCAACGAGCATCAAGCCAGTTACGATTTTGTAACACAACTGTCTTAATTTGTTGTTGAGGGTTACTAACCGTATAATTACCATAATCTACCTGCATCTCAGCTTGTTGTTGATCGCAATTAATAGACTGGTCGGTTTGTGTGGTTATATTCAATCTTACTCCCATAGAACTTTCCACAGGCTCTGTAAGCATAAAACATGCTGTAAGCAAAGGCTGGGCAGTGCTATTGTCATCATCATCGTATATGTAAAGACGATAATTACCAGACAACTTTGGACGGCATTTATCATTGGGAATATCCAAATGATAATGTGTATAAAGAGTGTTTGTTAGTGTAGACTCCTTTACATTATCTATTGTATTTCCTGCAATGAAACCATCTACGATATCGCTTTCAAAGAGTCCGACAGAAGGTTTCCAATCAGCCTCACAATGCTCTAAACGATAGGTCAGACGATGATAAGTATGCGTAAGATCATCAAAATCTATATTCATCTTACCATCATTGAGTACCATGACAGGTAGGTCCATCCATTTCTGATTAGCAACAACCTGCAATGAACGAAAGTTCTCGTCATAAATTTCATGGCGTTGCGCAGAAACAGAAATAGGTGAAAAACAAACTAAACAATAGACAAATAGTAAGGTTAATCGCTTCATTCTTCTTTACCCAATAAATCTTTGAGGAAATTATCGAGGTCATTATCTAAATCATGCATGAGATCACCACCAATGATTGCAATGTCATCATCAACAAGATAAAGCTCTGCAATATTATTCTTATCATCATCTTCAAGAATGAAGCTATAAGGTTTCATGATAGACATATTCTCTACTACATCCTTAATACGATTGAGAGATGAGCGCAAGATAGTAGCTATCTCTTGATAGAAATTATCACTTTTGTTGTCAATCCATTGGTCTATTACACAGCGAGTAATCTCGACGTCACTATCGTCAAAAGCCATAAGATCACCGCTATCTTGTGATACACGTAAATGAATATCAGTCATTGGCATGTCACAATCATCAGCGGTAAACTTCTGTGCAACCTTCTTCAAAAAGCGTTCAATCTGTTGTTGGGTTTGTTCGGTTTCTGTCATCTCAATGATTATAAGTTGATTTATTACAATGGCAAATATACAAAAAGTTTTCGAGTTTGTATAGATGTAGACATTTTTTTACGTTCTTTTTTTGATGGTTATAAAAAATATATTATCTTTGCAGCATAACTAATTGACATAAATCAGTTAAAAATAAGGAAATAAAAAGAAATGAAACAAACAATACTTGTTACTGGAGGGACTGGTTTTATAGGCTCACACACAACTGTTGAACTAATAGAAGCTGGATATGAAGTTGTTATTATAGATGACTTATCTAACTCTAAAATAGAGGTTTTAGATGGTATTGAGAAAATAACTGGTGTTCGTCCTGCATTCGAACAGGTGGACCTTCGCAATCGTGAGGCAACTGAGAATGTCTTTCGTAAATACCCAAAAATTGAAGGTATTATTCATTTTGCAGCTTCTAAGGCTGTAGGTGAGAGTGTACAGAAGCCTCTGATGTATTATAGAAATAACATTGTTTCATTGATTAACCTCTTGGAGCTCATGCCTGAATACAATGTTAAGGGCATCATCTTCTCAAGTTCTTGTACCGTATATGGGCAACCAAAGCCTGAGAATCTTCCTGTTACAGAGAATGCTCCACACCAGAAAGCAACTTCTCCATACGGTAATACCAAAGAAATTAATGAGCAGATTATCTTAGACTATATTCATAGTGGTGCGAATATTAAGAGTATTGTATTAAGATATTTCAATCCTATTGGTGCACATCCATCTGCCTTGATTGGTGAGTTACCAAATGGTGTTCCTAACAACTTGATTCCTTTTGTTACACAGACTGCCATGGGAATCAGAAAAGAACTAACTATCTTCGGCAATGACTATAATACTCCAGATGGTACTTGTATCCGTGATTATATCTATGTCGTAGATTTAGCAAAAGCTCACGTAGCAGCAATGGCACGTGTACTTGACCAAGAGACAGATAAGATAGAATACTTTAATATCGGTACTGGTAGTGGTAATTCAACAAAAGAAATTGTTGACACTTTTGAAAAGGCTACTGGTGTTAAGGTAAATTGGAAATATGGTCCACGTCGTGAAGGTGATATTGAAAAGATTTGGGGTGATTGCACCAAAGCCAACACAGTATTAGGTTGGAAGGCAGACACACCTTTGTCTGACGTTCTTGCTTCTGCATGGAAGTGGCAGGAGAAGCTAAGAGAGGACGGAATTATGTAATTTTCTTTTTTTACGATTAATATAAGTCAAGATTAGTAAACAAAAACAGTATTGCAGGTGAAACCTGCTTTATTTTGTGTTTGTGTTGTTGTTATCCCTCGATGTGAATCGGGGGATAATTTTTTTATGCCTTTAAAATCTATAAAGTCTTATAAACAGTAATAGTTCATGGGAGTAATTATTACCATTCCATCAGTAAACTATATGATTATATATTATCTAATAGAGAAGTAAACAATCCGCATTATCGAACAACATATAGGATAAAAAGATTAAAAAAAGAAAACTTTTATACGTGTAAATTTGCTAAATTCAGATATAATCTATACTTTTGCACATAATATTTGCGTTGTGCAAATGATTTAATAGATAATCACAAGGGTATGTCAATATCAAAGACAAGACAAAAGCTCGTTGATGTAGCGCGCCAGCTTTTTGCGAAGAATGGCATTGCAAACACAACAATGAACGACATTGCTAAGGCATCAGGGAAAGGTAGACGTACGCTCTATACTTATTTTAAGAGTAAAGATGATGTCTATTATGCCGTTATAGAGTCGGAGTTAGAACGCCTATCTGATAAGTTAGACGAAGTAGCAGCAAAGAGTATAAGCCCTCAAGATAAAATCATCGAGCTTATTTACACACATCTTAGTATGATTAAAGAAACTGTTATGCGTAATGGTAATTTACGTGCAGAGTTCTTTAGGAATATTTGGATGGTAGAGAAGGCACGAAAGAACTTTGATGAAGACGAGATAGAACTTTTCCGAAAGGTTTATTCTGACGCAAAAGAGGATGGAGACTTTGACATAGAGAATGTAGAACTTGTTGCTGATATTACCCATTATTGTATTAAGGGACTCGAAGTTCCATTTATCTATGGGCGATTAGGACATGGTTTAACCGAGGAGTCTTCACGTCCACTTGTTGCAAAGGTTGTATATGGTGCTTTAGGTAAAAATGGTTTGAAATAATTAACACTAAGGCAACCTATCATTCAGTTTGTATATTCATAAACTAACAATATAAATCAAAACAACATGAAATTATTGGAAGGTAAAACAGCTCTGATTACAGGTGCTGCACGTGGTATTGGTAAGGCAATCGCATTAAAGTTTGCAGAAGAGGGTGCAAACATTGCATTCACCGATCTTGTTATCGATGAGAATGGTAAAGCAACAGAGGCAGAGATTGCTGCTAAAGGCGTAAAAGTAAAGGGTTACGCAAGTAATGCTGCAGATTTCGCACAGTCAGAAGAGGTTGTAAAGCAGGTCAAAGAGGAATTTGGTTCTATTGATATTCTTGTTAACAATGCAGGTATAACAAAAGATGGTCTTATGCTTCGTATGACCGAACAGCAGTGGGATGCTGTTATAGCAGTGAACCTTAAGAGTGCTTTCAACTTCATTCATGCTTGTGTTCCAGTAATGATGCGCCAGCGTAATGGTAGTATTATCAATATGGCCAGTGTAGTCGGCGTACATGGTAATGCTGGTCAGGCTAACTATGCAGCATCAAAGGCTGGTATGATAGCCTTGGCTAAGAGTGTTGCACAGGAGATGGGTCCTAAGGGTATCCGTGCAAATGCTATCGCTCCAGGTTTCATTGATACTGCAATGACACAGGCTTTGGACGATGATATTCGCAAGGAATGGACATCAAAGATTCCTCTCCGCCGTGGTGGTACCGTTGACGATATTGCTAACACTGCAGTATATCTTGGCTCTGAACTATCAAGTTATGTATCTGGTCAGGTAATCCAGGTTGATGGTGGTATGAATATGTAATACATGCTCCCTCTCTCCTTATATCATGCAGATATAGGAGGGAGGGAGATATACTAATGTCTCTCTGAATTACATTTACAAATCCTTATCTTATATATATAAGGTGGGGAATACCTTATTCTAATTACTCAGACATACGTAGTAATCAACTAATAAGTTACTCTTTTTATTGTTAATCTGTTTTTATAACTCTCTTGTAAGGTATTGTTGACTATGGAAGTACTATACGAAGATAATCATATCATAATCGTCTATAAGGAAGCAGGCGAAATAGTTCAAGGTGATAAGACTGGTGACGAACCATTGTCTGAGATTGTCAAACGATGGATTAAGGACAAATACCAGAAGCCTGGTAATGTTTTCTTAGGTATTGTGCATCGTCTTGATCGTCCTGTTTCAGGATTAGTTGTATTTGCAAAAACGTCAAAAGCACTTACAAGACTTAACAATATGTTCCGAAATGGTGAGGTGCATAAGACTTATTGGGCCATTGTTACACGTCCACCATTTGAGAAAGAAGCGACATTAACAGACTGGCTTGTACGTAACGAACGACAGAATAAGAGTTACGCCTATAACCACCAGGTTCCTACATCTAAGAAATCTATCTTACATTATAAAGTAATCAATCAATCTGAACGCTATACACTACTGGAAATCAATCTAATGACTGGGCGTCATCATCAGATTCGTTGCCAACTTTCTAACATGGATTGCCCTATAAAAGGCGATCTAAAATATGGCGCACAACGTTCTAATTCAGATGGTAGTATCAGTTTGCTAAGCCATCGGATCGAATTTATTCACCCCGTTTCAAAAGAGAATATTTGTATTGAGTCACCTCTCCCTAACGATAACCTATGGCAGGCAATAGGCAATTTTTAATTGGAATTATAGACAGGCAACCGCATACTACATCTATTCTTTCCGAGTAGCAGATAAAGCTCATGGGCTGAAATTCTCAAAGATTGGCTTTCAGCCCATAATCGTTCAATAAAGAAAGTATTTTATACTAACCTTATCTTCAGCCTTTTCAATTAATAAAGTAAAATAGCCATCCAATTGAGAAGGATAAAAACACACATTATTTCAAGAATATTTTTTATTTTGTTTTGCTGTCATATTTAACATTTCTCACAACTCGACTGTATACCAACAAGTTAAGAATCGATAGCGAATGACAGTAATGACAGCAAAAATATTTTATGATGAAATACGTTGTCATCGACCTATAGTGGCGGAGCATGCAGGAAACTATTATCATGAGAAAACTAATTTTTGCAGTAGACACAATGTTAAAATACTAATTCAAGATATTTTATTTCATTTTCACCACCGCAATAAACGCAAAATAAAGCAAACAGAATGATACCTTATAAGTAGATTTGTCCCCCAGATTATTAGCTTATAAAGAGTAAAGGACTAAACCATATTGCCATGTTGTTACAGACGAATTAGGTTATATTCTATCAGTTATGGTTAAGAATATTGTGAGAATAGTTTGTTAGAACCGTAAATTATCATCTCGTCATCTATGATATTCTCATACGAGAATGTGAATTATAGTGAGCCAGCAGGCTTATGTTGTAAACCTTTTTCATACTTTTCAAAGCCAATACTTGCCCTTCATGCTTCAAGAAGATGCCCAATAAGCTTCAAGAAGACGCTCTTCTTGATTGTTACTAAGGCTTTTCTTGAGTCTTATTAGGCATGTTCTCCTGTACTGATTATAACTAATTGGTTTACTGTTAGTTATTAATATAACCTTATACGAGAATTACCTTTCCATTTAATTATATTTACAAGAATATTTTGTATGATTTTTTTATATTTATTTCCACTATCAATCTTCACACTTTAAGATGTGAATATTCCTCTACAACATTATTATTTTCCCACTTATCATTATTTAGAAACAAGCTATCCTGATAAGTCTACCGAGTGAAGAGATGTAGACTAAAATATAAAACAAAGGTATAGTTATCACATCAGAACCAATTTTCCCTCCAGAGTAATCCTCTATTACGAGTATATAACAGATTAGTAATCATGTAATTACATAGTCAATTGGGGATAAACGAAACTAAATTACAAGAATATATAAGTATAACATGATATGGCATTGTCCTATTACTCTGTGCTCTTTAATGAGAGGATAAAGCCTTATTCCTCTCACAGAAGAACACAGATGTCAAGGGTGTATGTCTTATTCAATCGTCACCAACATACGAAGAAGCCAGAGAATAACGCTATAAAAGATATACTTGTAATATCGATAGCGAGGGTAGGATACTAAATATCACTACCTTAATTTATTCCATGTTCATTCAGTGCTTTTGCATATTTTGCAGCATTTTTCTGATGCTCCTCGTATGTCTTAGCAAAGTTATGGGTTCCACTAAAGTCTTCTTTCGCACACATATAGATATAATCATGGTGCACATAATTAAGTACAGCATCAATTGCTGCAACTGAAGGGATGCGAATAGGACCAGGAGGAAGACCACGATATTTATAGGTGTTATATGGATTATCTATCGTAAGCCACTTCTGATAAATACGATGAGCAGTGAAATTCTTAGTAGCAAACTTCACAGTTGGGTCGGCTTGGAGAGGCATGTTGAGGTGCAAACGGTTGATATACATACCCGCAATCTTTGGCATTTCAGCCTCATTATCCGTCTCCTCATCCACAATACTTGCGAGTGTAACTATCTCACTCTCAGTAAATCCAGCCTGCTTAGCTTTCTCTTTACGTTCAAAATTCCAGAATTTCTTATTCTCTTCACTCATCTTATCGAGGAACTTATCGACAGAAGTATTCCAATAAAAGTCGTACGTATTAGGAATAAACATTGCTGGGATAGTCTCTGGCGTGAAGCCATATTTCTTACATACCTCTTTTGATTTGAGGCGTGAAAGCAGTTCAGCACGTGTAAACATCAGTTTTTCACTTACGTCTGTAGCAAGGTCGTCTATCGTTCTTACAGACCGTATAGTTACTTTCACTGGTGCTTGTAAACCATTAATAATATGACGTGATGTCTGAAGTGAACCAGAAGAGCCTACAACAAATCTACCAGGACGTATCTTTTTCGCATATCCCATTACCCCAGCAATCTGCTTAAAGACCCAAAATCCTTGAGGAGTTGAGAGCGGTTGAAGCTTGGCATATACAGAGTCAATATTGTCATCTTCGTCAATCTGAATGTATGTCTCATTACCTGTACGAGACATTCCAGAGAAGAAAAGAAAATATGTTACACCAGCTAATACGACAAGAACTGATATTAAAATCCAACGGGAAGTTGTTCCTTTTCCCTTCTTTTTATTCTTACTCATTGTCTTAAATTTATTCTTCTAAGGTGCAAAGGTACAATATTTAAGTATTAATTGAGCAATGACAAGCAACTTTGATAGCCTCTTTTTCGAAATTTAAGGGAAAAAGTAACCTAATGTCTATATTATTATGTACTTTTGTCTGAGATTAATAAAAGGATAATGAGAGATTTTAAGACTTATATCTTCGATTTAGATGGTACATTACTTAGTACGCTAAACGATTTAGCATCAAGTACAAATTATGCGCTTCGTTGGGCTGGCATGCCTGAACGAACAATAGAGGAAATACGTATGTTCGTTGGAAATGGTGTTAAGCTATTAATGGAACGAGCTATCCCTGAGGGAGTTGATAACCCTAAGTTTGAGGAAACATACGCAAAATTCCGAGAACATTATATGGAACATAACCTTGACACAACACGTCCATACGATGGTGTACCAGAACTGTTACATGAACTAAAACGACGTGGTAAGCACCTTGCTATTGTAAGTAACAAATTCTATGCGGCCACACAGGACCTTGCAAAACATTTTTTCCCGGATACGATAGAGGTAGCAATAGGAGAGCAAGAGAACATTAGGAAGAAACCAGCTCCCGACACTGTATTAGAAGCTTTGCGTCAACTAAATGTATCAAAAGAAGATGCCGTGTATATAGGCGACAGTGATGTAGATATCATGACAGCAAAGAATTGTGGCTTACCTTGTATTAGTGTGCTTTGGGGATTTCGTGATAAAGACTTCTTAATAGAGCATGGAGGCTCTCTGTTCGTAGAAAAACCAATTGAAATTCTAAGCAGGTTATAACGATTAACCAATTACTTGCTATTCAATTAAATGGCAAGTAATTGGAATAAATATTAGTAGAAGAGATTACTCAAGAAGCCTAACAAGGCTCAATAATCCTTTTTAGTGTAAGTCTCATCCAGCAATACTTTTGATGGAGTAGCACCAGAACGATAGGTATATTGGAAATTAAATCCAGCATCCTTGTACCCTTTCGAACCAGGATCAGCCTTCAACGCATCACGTAAGGCCTTTCTGAGCTCTGCTCTCTTAGCGTGGACAGCCTGCTCGTTATCAGCTTTACCAACAACTGAATAGTAATAATGGATAGTGCGAGAAGGTGCCTCAAAAACCATGCTATCCATTCTCGTGTCATTAACAACAGGAGTCGGGCATTTCTTCTCGGTATATTCTTTACATTCTTGTGCTGCCCTCTCCTCTAAACTATTACGACAGGCAGAGAGTGAAAGTAGCAATAAAGCTGCATAAAATAAATGTTTCATTCCTTTTAATTTAATGTTAATTACAGTTTAGGACTATCTAACCAAGAACAGTCTTTTAACTTTCTTTCTAACTATATATCCAATGCAAAGATAAGAAAAATTAAACAATTTCTTATTTTAACGTTCTTAATTCTCAATAAAAATCATTATATTTGCAGATTGAAAATATAGACAAACGAATGAATCATATAAGGAATTTCTGCATTATTGCCCATATTGACCATGGTAAATCAACCTTGGCTGATCGTCTTTTAGAGTACACACAGACGATAAAAATTACTGAAGGGCAGATGCTTGATGATATGGATTTGGAGCGTGAACGTGGTATAACTATCAAAAGTCATGCTATCCAGATGGAGTACACATTAGATAAGAAGAAATATGTACTTAATCTTATTGATACTCCAGGACATGTTGACTTCTCGTATGAGGTATCACGAAGCATTGCAGCGTGTGAAGGTGCATTGCTTATCGTTGATGCAACGCAGGGCGTACAGGCGCAGACTATCTCTAACCTATATATGGCTATCGACCATAATTTGGAGATTATCCCTGTTATCAATAAGATAGATATGCCTAACGCAATGCCTGAAGAGGTAGAGGATGAGATTGTCGACCTTATTGGTTGTGACCCAAAGGACATCATTCGAGCAAGTGGAAAGACGGGGGAAGGCGTACCAGACATACTTGAAGCTATCATAAAGCGCATCCCTTCACCAACAGGAGATGTCAACGCTCCACTGCAGGCCCTCATCTTTGACTCTATCTTCAACTCTTTTCGTGGTATTATCACGCTTTGCAAGGTTGAGAACGGAGTCATAAAAAAAGGTGATAAGGTTAAGTTTGTACAGACTGGTATGGAATATACCGCTGATGAAGTTGGCGTATTAAAGATGGAGATGATGCCAACCCAACAACTGTCAACAGGTGAGGTAGGATATATCATTTCTGGTATTAAGAATGCTACTGAGGTAAAGGTGGGCGATACAGTAACACACATCGTCAATCCTTGCAAACATGCCATTGAAGGTTTCCAAGAGGTAAAACCAATGGTCTTTGCGGGCGTCTATCCTATCGACCCAAATGACTACGAAGGGTTGCGTGCTTCCTTAGAGAAACTTCAACTTAATGACGCTTCACTTACGTTCCAACCAGAGAGTTCACAAGCTTTGGGATTCGGTTTCCGTTGTGGCTTCTTAGGATTGCTTCACATGGAGATTGTGCAGGAACGATTAGATAGAGAGTTCAATATGGATGTTATTACCACCGTACCTAACGTTAGCTACATGGTATATGACAAACAAGGGAATGTTAAAGAGGTTCACAACCCCTCTGGTCTTCCAGATCAGACTATGATTGATCATATTGAAGAACCTTATATTAAGGCCTCCATCATTACCTCCAGTGAATACATTGGACCTATTATGACGTTGTGTCTTGATAAACGTGGTGAGCTTGTCAGTCAGAACTACGTGAGTGGAAATAGATTGGAACTCATCTTTATGATACCATTGGGTGAGATTGTGATTGACTTCTATGATAAATTGAAGAGTATTTCTAAAGGATACGCCTCATTTGATTATCACATTGATTCTTTCCGTCCATCCAAGTTAGCAAAGCTTGATATTCTTCTGAATGGAGAGGCTGTTGATGCCCTTTCTACTCTGACACATGAGAGTAATGCTGTCGGATTTGGAAGAAGGATATGTGAGAAGCTGAAAGACTTGATACCACGCCAGCAATTTGACATCGCTATACAAGCCGCTATCGGTGCTAAAATCATTGCACGAGAGACTGTTAAGCAGGTACGTAAAGATGTTACCGCAAAGTGTTATGGTGGTGATATTAGCCGTAAGCGTAAGCTCTTAGAGAAGCAGAAGAAAGGTAAGAAACGTATGAAACAGATTGGAAACGTACAAGTTCCACAGAAAGCATTCCTTGCCGTATTGAAGTTGGATTAAAGTCAAAGTAATAAGAAAGGAAAGGAATATGAAGGATTTGGTTAATGATACAAGAGATATTGCACGTGAATTGGCACGTAAATATAGTACGATGACTCATGACGAGTTGGATGTACTTGAGAGTATCCTTGTGCCCATGAAATTCGCCAAAGGACAGATGATTCTCAGCGAAGGGGAAATCTGTAAGCATTTCTATTACATAGAAAAAGGACTTATTCGTCAGTTCTACTTTAAGAATGGTAAGCAAATTACCGAACATTTAGGAGAGGACAGAAGTATCTTTATGTGTATAGAAAGCCTTTTCCGTGAAGAACCTACAAAGTTACAGGTAGAGGCTTTGGAGCCTACATGGGTTTACGCACTACCTAAGCAGAAGCTTGAACAGGTGGCATTACATAATGTTAATATTCAGATTCTTTACCGTAAGATATTGGAAGAGAGTCTTATAACATCGCAAATTCATGCCGACCTCGTACGTTTTGAAACTGCACAGGCCCGTTACAAGAGAATGTGTAAACTCAATCCACAAGTTGTCTTACGTGCACCATTGGTTTATATAGCCAGTTATTTACAAATGACACCAGAGACGTTAAGCCGTGTTAGGTCGTCAACATTGCTTGATGACTAAGCGGTCTTTTATCTATCAAGTGTTATAAAACAGAGGGTTAGGGGAAGTTAAATAATTACTTATTTCGTTTAATTACAAACATGTAACACGTGAAAAAAGTAATTATTTAGGTTTCTCTAACTTTTTTGTAAACCTCTATAATAGAGGGAGCTAAAGACTATCTAAGAAAGAAAGGGTATAGTTGTAAAATGATATTAGATAGATATTTTATACTTGACATCAGTATATCAACTTATTATTAACAACAAGTTGATATATTTTGGAGCAAAGGATTGTGAAATTTTAGTTATCAGCATAAGTTGATGTTTAAACCTAACACTAAGCGTGATAAATATAAACACTAGTTTAGGACTACGTTAGAATATTTCTACACGATACATATATAATAAGGTGTCAACGCTGCAAATGTACAAATCTTTTGGCATAAGGTGATAAATATAGGGTAGTATCGACCTTAAATAGAGACTTATGTAAATATTGTACTTTCCTTATTAAACCAATAGGTCATACTAAGTTAGGTCTAAGTAGAACTAATCTAACGCTTCGTAAAGAAGATAACATAACGAGAAATTATATTTGTTCTTCCCCTTCCCAGAACTCCCAACTTGCAAAAGCCTGTAAGAGAAGCATTTCAAGACCATTCTTTACCACTGCTCCATGTTCACGTCCTTTGGCCATAAAGAGGGTCTCATCTGGATTATAAAGTAAGTCGTAAAGTAGAGTGTGGCTATTCATTGCGTCATAGGGGAGGGTAGGACACTCTTCTGTCTTAGGATACATACCAAGAGGAGTACAATTAACAATAACATTATACTCATCGATTACCTCTGGTGTTATCTCTTCGTATGTTAAGATATTAGGACGTTTTGTACGTGAAACAAACATTGTTTCTAACCCAAGTGATTTTAAACCATAGTTTATAGCCTTTGATGCTCCGCCCGTACCAAGGATAAGTGCCTTCTTATGATGGCGTTCAAGCAAAGGTTCAATACTTCGTGTAAAACCAATCACATCACTATTGAAACCTTTAAGTATCGTCTTATTACCCTTATGAGTGACACGAATAACATTCACAGCACCAATAGCTTTAGCTTCTGGACTAAGACTATCAAGATAAGGAATTACCTGTTCCTTATAAGGAATCGTTACGTTCAATCCACGTAACTGTGGATTGGAATCAACAACCTCTTTGAAGTCCTCTATCGATGGAATCTCAAAGTTGATGTATTGGGCATTGATGTGTTCGTTCTCAAACTTCTCATTGAAATAAGCAATTGAGAAAGAATGCCCTAATGGGTAGCCAATTAGTCCGTACTTGTCCATATCTTAACCTTGTTTTATAAATTATTCTTTTGTTCATCCACTGTCTCAGTAAGTATTTCACTCACAAACTAACATTCTCTTTATCTGGCTTCATTCAAGTTAGTCTCTAAATGCGTTGAATGATTTATAAGATAACATGAGATGTTAATTATGACAACAAAAGGAATCAATACCACTATGGTAACATCTGAAAGAATATCTTCTTATTATAGTAGACTTTGTCTATCTAAGTTTTGGAAGAGCTTATTCTGAGACATACATCTCACACTGAGATATAATAGTAGTTGATTTTATAAGTTACTTTTCTGCGAAATACATCGTACAGATACCGAATGTCAACCGGCGAAAAGAGCTTTTTGAGAATCCTGCTTTTTGAAATATCTCCATCATCTTCTCGCCTTGCGGGAAAGCTTCAACAGTCTTATTTAGATATTCGTATGCACTTTTATCCTTTGAGATAAACTTAGCATAGTTAAGCAAGAATGTGTTAGAATAGAAGCGGAAGAGCTGTTTCATTGGGGACTTAACAGGTGTGGTTAGTTCAACAATACTCAGATGACCACCCTTCTTCAGTACACGGCAAATCTCGGCAAGTCCCTTGTCAAGGTTTTGAAAATTACGAATACCAAAGGCAGCAGTCACTGCGTCAAAGGTATTATCAGGAAAAGAAAGGTTGAGACAGTCCTCTTTCTGAAAAGAAATAACATTGCTTAATCCAGCAGCCTTAACTTTCTCTCGACCAATAGCCATCATTCCTTCAGAGATATCTGCACCAATGAGATGTTCTGGCTTCAGCTCGTTGGCGGCAAGAATGGCAAAGTCACCAGTTCCTGTAGCAATATCAAGCATCTGCTTAGGACGATAGGGTAGAAGCTGTCGGATAGCCTTCTTACGCCATCCTTTATCTATATTTCCAGAGAGACGATGGTTCAGTGTGTCATAGGTTGGTGCGATGTTATCAAACATCTCTTCTATAAGTTTACCTTTCTCACCATTACCATCGTAGGGTTTAATCTTTTCCTGCTCGTACATATTCTTACTTTAGTTCATAATCCACAACCCTAAATTCATAATCTTGATAACTATATTATGATATGCCTAAATAAGTTCTAATGGCATATTAGACATGTATCAGTGTATATTATTTATCAAAATCAGGAATTTAGGATTATGAATTCATATTTATCCTTTTACTTTCTTGAAGCAAGGTACTGCTTTACATTCTTCTCAATGCGTGCAGCAATATCACCATCTTCAGCAGCCTTATCGAATTTCTCACCAGTGATATGTTCATACAACTCAATGTAACGTTCGCTTACACTCTCGGCATATTCGTCTGTAATCTCAGGCATTGTCTGTCCTGGTTCATTCATAAAATTATGCTCGATAAGCCATTGACGAACAAATTCCTTTGATAATTGCTTCTGTGGTTCGCCCTTCTCAAGTTTCTCTTCATAGCCATCAGCATAGAAATAGCGGCTTGAGTCTGGTGTATGAATCTCATCAATGAGGTAGCACTGACCATCACGCTTGCCAAACTCATACTTAGTATCAACAAGTATCAAGCCCTGCTTTGCAGCAATCTCCTGACCACGTGCAAAGAGCTTACGGGTCCAGTCTTCGATGATTGCATAGTCTTCTGCAGAAACAATACCCTGCTTAATAATCTCTTCCTTAGAGATATTCATATCGTGACCCTCATCAGCTTTGGTTGTAGGAGTAACGATTGGCTCTGGGAAACGCTCGTTCTCACGCATACCATCAGGGAGTTTTACACCGCAAATCTCGCGACATCCGTCCTTGTAGGCACGCCATGCAGAACCTGTAAGGATTGAGCGGATAATCATTTCAACACGAAAGCCTTCACACTTCAGCCCAACAGTTACCATTGGATCAGGAGTAGCTAACTTCCAGTTAGGACAGATGTCTGTTGTCAGGTCAAGGAACTTGGCAGCAATCTGGTTCAATACCTGTCCTTTAAACGGTATTCCCTTTGGTAGTACAACGTCGAATGCAGAGATTCGGTCGGTAGCAACCATGACGATAAGATCGTCGTTGATGTCATACACATCACGTACTTTTCCGTGATAAACACTCTTCTGTCCATCGAAATGGAATTCAGTTTTTGTTAATGCTTTCATTGTTTTTATGTTTATAGAGTCCTATCTCTTGTTAGCTTTATCGTGTGCTTCGTATGCATTCACGATACGCGTAACCAGTTTGTGTCTTACAATGTCTTTTTTATCAAGATTGATGACAGAGATACCATCTACGCCACTCAGAATAGAAAGAGCTTCTTTTAGTCCACTTTTCTCTGCATGTGGAAGGTCAATCTGAGTCAAGTCACCCGTGATTACCATCTTTGTATTCCATCCCATACGTGTTAAGAACATACGGATTTGAGCTGGTGTTGTATTCTGTGCTTCATCAAGGATTACCACAGCGTCACTCAATGTTCTTCCTCGCATGAAAGCTAATGGCGCAATCTGAATGATATGCTTATCCATCATATCCTGTAGCTTAACAGCAGGGATCATATCCTCTAAAGCATCATAAAGTGGTTGCAGATAGGGGTCAATCTTATCTTTCATATCACCTGGAAGAAAGCCAAGTTTCTCACCAGCTTCAACGGCTGGACGTGATAAGATAATCTTCTTTGCAGCTTTTTCCTTAAGAGCTTTTACTGCTAAAGCTATACTGAGGTAGGTCTTACCCGTTCCTGCTGGTCCAACTGCAAATATCATATCGTTTTTTTCGAAGGCATCAATCAGTTGCTGCTGATGCTCCGAACGACCTTTAATCGGTCTACCTGATACAGAATAAACAAGGACGTCCTTTACCGCATCAGCTTTGGTCTTACGACCTTTCACGATATCAAGGATGTCCTCTTCTGTAATGGTGTTATACCGTTCTACATGCTTACGCATGGTTTCAATGTCTTCTTCTATCTTTACCATCTCCTCTTCATCACCTAAGATACGGATAACATTATCTCTTGCAACAATCCTCAACTTAGGGAAGAGTGACTTTATCATTTGGAGGTGACCATTGCCAACCCCATAGAAAACTACTGGGTCTATATCTTCAAGAACTATATGCTTTTCTATCAATTTCCTCTATTTTATATTTGTTCGCAAAGTTACTATAAAATAATGATACTTGCAAATTATTCCTAATTCATAATTATCAATTAGCAAAAACTTATTACCTTTGTATCAATGAAAAGAAAATCAAAGATAACAAAGAAGCGCTATTTATTAGGTTTCATAACAATAACTTTATTCTTAGCCATCATTAGGTTACTGTTTCCGTCTATTGCACAAGATAAGACGAAAACTTTATCTAATGTTGATAATACTCGTGTCATTGAAAAAGCGGATTCTGCTAAGATTAAAGAGCAATCAACTCCAAGTAACACAACCATATCTCATTTCTTCAAATCGGATGGTTCACAAAAGAGGAATAGAATTGTAGGTGTTCGAGATTATGACGAGAGTTTCCCAGACTCTCAACCACAACAACTTGAAGCAGCATTGCGTTATGGGGTGAAACCTGTCCTTAACCGCACTGATGCAGAGAAGCGAAAAGGGGAGTTAGTATATATAGGCTGTAATCCTTATTACAATCTAAAGAAATTGAATAATAGTATTCCATATCTTGTTCCACGTGCTGCCATCCTGCTTCAAGATATTGCACATAATTTCATGGATAGCTTGCAAACAAAGGGCGTACCTATAAATAAGTTCCTTGTATCAAGCGTTTTAAGAACCAAAGAAGACGTTGATAAACTTCGTAAACATAATCATAATGCAACAGAGAATAGTTGCCATCTATATGGAACAACCTTTGATATTGCGTACAATAAATATGCAGCTGTTACTCGTCCGGTAAGGAATGATACACTTAAGTGGGTTTTAAGTGAGGTTTTGAACGACCTCCGTTCGCAAGGAAGATGTTTTATAAAGCACGAGAAACATCAAGGTTGCTTCCATATTACGGTTAGATGATTTAGCAATATAGGCTACAATGGTTCTAAGACGCTTTCATATAATAAAGCATTAGGATATGAGGAATACTCGTTATAGTCTTAATATAATCATCAGATTATTTGGTTGTTAGAAAAAAAAGACGTACTTTTGCATCCGCTATCACGAGATGATAGCATTAAATTCAAACCTTTAAAATATTTATTAAACAATTATGGCAACAAAAATCAGATTGCAGCGCGGTGGTCGTAAGAACTATGCTTTCTACAGCATCGTAATCGCTGACGCTCGTGCACCACGTGATGGTAAGTTTACTGAGAAGATTGGTACTTATAACCCAAACACCAATCCAGCCACAGTAGATTTGAATTTTGAACGTGCTCTTTACTGGGTTGAGACAGGTGCTCAGCCAACAGACACTGCTCGTAACATCCTTAAGGGTGAGGGTGTTTACATGATGAAGCATCTCCGTGGCGGTGTTAAGAAGGGTGCATTCGACGAGGCTGCATGCCAACAGAAGTTCGATGCATGGAAGCAAGCTAAGGTTGCAGCTACAGAAGCTGTCGAGAAGAAGGTAACCGATGCGAAGAAGGCTGCTGCTGCTCAGAACCTTGAAGCTGAGAAGAAAGTTAACGAAGCTATTGCTAAGAAGGTTGCAGACAAGAAAGCTGCTGCCGCTGCAGCACAGGCTGAGGCTGAGGGAGCTAAGGCTGCTGAGGACACTACTTCTGAAGCTCCTGCAGAGGAGGCACCAGCAGAGGCATAATCCTCGCTCGCTATTAAAGTATAAGTCCATAGACTCAGCACGAGTTTATGGACTTTTTCTTTTGTATTAGCTTCTAAAATGATACCGTACAGTGGACATCCTCTTTATAATCCGCAAAACGAAATGTTCGTGCCATTCAGAACGAAGCGTTCTATTTCGTAAAACGAAACGTACCTAAGTGTCTCTTTATTTTTCTCTAAAAAATCGACCGGCTTCGCCGGTATACCAATATTAGAACGGCGTTGGAATAATCCTCCAACGCCGTTCTTTCGCTTTGTCGCTTCGCTCCCGCCTTACGCTTACGCCACCTCGCTGACCGACTTGTACGCTGCCACGCTCTGCGCTTTCACGATTTTACCGCGGAAGGCCAAACGCGAACCGACATTCGTGTGCGAATCCGAAGCTACGCTACCCGCATTCGCGTACGACACACCGCAATTCGGATTCGCGCCGTTGCCGCCACGATAGACAACACGGGACTGTCCACCATTTATCAAATAATAGTCCGAGTAATAGGTGGAGGACGAACCGTTCACATTTCCCACTGGTATGATGTCCATATATCTGCCGTGAGCTACTGCCGTTATCCACATGCTGTTCGTAGTACCCTTGACCATACGAATTGAGCCGTCAGGCATAAAGATGCGCCATTTACCGACATTGCCATTGTCATTCGGCACATCCACGCCGTCCATCATATCCCATTTATGCCCGTATATATCCTCATAGCCGAGGCAGCAGATGTTGTTTATCTGAGTAACTGCGGCACCACCGTACTCATCAGCACTCTTATACCAAGCAAACTGATGGACGGCATTGTCCACGAGACTGTTTGTTACGTTGCCGTTTATGCTCTTCGCTGCTTCATAGCCTATCGTGTCCGTCATACCCCTTGATGCCGTTTCGCCTGTAGTACGGGTACTCGAATGTGAGCCTGCCCCACACTGCTCCTGTGCGTTCAGGCGGCCGTACCACGCATAAAACAGGTTGGCAATGCGAGAGTGCATCAGCGCGTCTATCTGCTGCATACCGCGCTGAACGCTGTAATAGTGAAAATCGGTCCATGTCATATTTGCCGTTGTGCTACCGCCCGTAATGGCTGCACGCAGTTTGGAGCCAATGACGGTCGAGCCCACCACGGCGCACAGGTGCTCGTCACTGGCCACCCATTCAGGCTCCATATCCTCTATCCTCTCGCTATTGCTCAGCACGACGCAGTCGAACTCCGCCGTATTGAGGATAGTGAAGTGCAGGTTCACGGCCTTTTCCGGCACATCGGCTATGAGGTACATACCTGCCTCGAACTTGTTGCCGATGGTCGGTACCACGACGGAGCTGATGACCTTGCCCTCCGCATCCACGAACACGGAGCCGATGAGGTTCGTGCCGGGAACGCTTGGGAAGCGTACCCGCTTGAAGCCCTCAACGCCCACCTTGCATACGCTGTATGCGCTGTCGGTGGTATAGGAGCCTGCCAGCGTGTCCTTGCCGCTCATTATCTTCTTGCCGGACAAAAATCCGTTCTGGGCGTTCTTAACCTCTTTTTCCGTCAATACGGTTGCTGCTGGGCTGGCAGGTCTGTGGCTACGGTCGTTGCTGCTGTAGCAGCTGTAATGCCTGCCCTTGAGGTAGTCGTTTATACCCTTGTACCAGAAGAAAGGCTCATACATCATCCAGTCGCCCTCCGTGCCGTCCAGCTTCGCCTCCGTACCGTCTGCGTACTTGTTGCTGTCGGTATCATCCAAGGGATAATAGATTACCTCACCGTCAAGGTTGGGAACGGCCACGTCCTGACCTGCCATGTTCACGTTGCGCGTCGTGGCTTTCTTGGTAACCTTGGCCAATACTCTGTGCCGCTGCCTCATGATGGCCGAGATATGACCGCTCGGCTTGTAGGGCGTGCTGCTCCGGTAGCCCGTGCCGTTGTCAAGGTTGGTCACATTGACATCATCGGCGATGGAATCGTCGAACTCTATCATCGTGTAGTCCGGCTGTCGGATGTTCAGTTCGGGGAAGTGGGCGCACAACTTCCCGTACTCTTCCTCCTCCACATACTTGGTGAGCTGTACCGTACCGACCAGCGCACAGGTCTCGGTGGCATTGCCCTCAGCGTCCACACCGCCCATATTCGAAAACCGTTTCAGCCAAGTGCCGTCGTCGGTCTTGCTGATGCCGGTTACACGCAGACGCTCCACGCCCGTACACCGCAGAAGCAGCGTTTCCCAGTTGATGTTCGGACAGCCGTCCACGATGAGCGTCTTAATTCCTGAATAGCTTTCAAGGCTCAGCCCGTTTACCGTCAGTTTGCTCAGGTATTCGAGCTTCAGTACATTCAGCGTGCCGGGAAACAGGGCTGTCGTTACAGGCGCACCCTTGGCAAAGGCAATGCTCTTTGGCTGTGTGCCGCGCGCGTCAAGATACTCCAGCTTGGTCTGGTTGGAGAAGTCAAGTTCCGTGGAGGTGCTGCCGCCTGTCTTGGCCTGCTGCTGATTGCGCAGGTTTACCTTCCTCAGCTGCCGGCAGCTGCCGATGTTCAGCCACCATCCCGTGCTTCCGGTCGTACCGGACTGAAGGTCCAGCTCGCGCAGGGCGGTACACTTGCCGAGGTCAAGGCCGTTTTTCAGGTGGTCGGCTGCATCCGTCATATCCAACACCTGCATACGGCTCGCGCCATATACACGTAGAGGATCATTCACGGTATAGGAGCCTATTATCCTCAGTTCTGCGGTCTTGCCAGCGTCCACGATTCCGCTGTTGCCAAGGTTAGGGCTGTTGTTCGTACCATAGCCGAAAGCATACACTTCCCCGGCGGTTATCCTGAGCGTGTCCGCCGTGTCCGCACCTGTCCGGGACATATAGAGGTCAATGTTATCAGAGGTAAAGCTGCTCGTGCCGTATTTCGCGTCGAGCAGGGCAAACCGGTTCCTCACGAAGTAGGTCAGGAACGCCTTGTTGCTGCCCTGCAGGGCGTAGATGAACGGCCACTTCTTGCCGTAGGTGTCCACCATGGCAGGGCGGATGTATTTTAGGTAGCCGCTCTTGTTGTAGGCACGGTCGCTCCAGTTGCCCATCTGCTCCACGGTCAGCATGGACAGCACACGCTCCGGAGTCATCTTCGCCCGGTAGTTGGCCGCGCAGCGTTTCAGGTCATCGCCGAGGTTGGCCAGCACGAGGTTCCACAGCCAGCTCTCCCTGCCCTCGAAGGCATATTTGCTCGCCTCTGCGTCCCAAGTGTCGCGGTCTATGGTGTAGTCGTAGGCGAGGAAGCAGTCGTTGCGCTTGCCGTCCTGCGTATCGCCGTCATAGTAGGTGATGTACCACACCTTGCCGTCCCACGTGCGCAGTAGCATATTCTTGGCACGCTGGTCCACACTGGCGTTGTAGTCCGTATGTATGTAGTAGGTGAGCAGGAAGTCCTTGTCGAAATACCGGCTTATCTCGGATACGAATTTCTCACTCCTGAATGTAGAGAGATCATCTGCCTTCGCACCTTCGGGAACGCATGCCCTTATCCATCCGAACAGGCGTTTCAGGGCAGCCTGCTGTTCTTCCGACAGCCCTGCCCACTTCACATCGTCCGGCACGTTGGTTTCCAAGCCTGCATCGAAGTCCGCTGCGAGGTCCTCGTCGCTCTCGCTCTGGAACAGGCACGCTTTTTCTCCATTGTTCAGCGTTTCCAGTGTCAGCGGACATTCTGGATTGAATCCGTCCACGCCCTCCATGCCGAACAGCTTTCCACTCTTGGATTTCTCATTATTGAAATTGTACTGCCCGAAATAGGTACTCTCTCCGTCCACCGTCTCCGCGCTGAATACGTCGATGGGGAAGCCGTCAATGGCCGTGCGCACCGTTACGGCGTTGAGGCTCTTTCCGCCCTGCTCGTACTGATACTGCTGTGGGGGTGTCAGCAGCCCCAGTTCCTTCATCACGTCGTTGAAGAGCTTGGCACCGCCCGTGTTCAGGCTCATTGACGAGTCGGAATAGTCGCTTTTCATACAGTAGAGGTTCATCGCTATGGCACCGGGGCGCATCCTGTACTTTCCACCCTCGACGGGCTGCCCGTTCACTTCAAGGCTGAGGTTGGCACCGCCCTTGCTGAAATAGATACGGATATTCTTGCTCGGATACTTGGTCGAACTGGTTCCCTGTATGCGGATATAGCAGTCGCGCAGGATGAAGTCATACTCCTTTCCGAACGGGCTGTAGAAATACACGTCGGCAATGAAGTCCGTCTTCTTGTTGTTGGTCTGGTTTACCTCGTCAAGGCCGCCCTTGCGCACGATGCGCATCACGCCCTTGCCCTTGGCACGCAGCTTGTCAATATCGACATCACCCGTCTCGCCGATGATGTCGTTCTCTTCCCATATACGCATCATGTCATCCGTACTGCCCGCATCGACTATACGGTTTTCCAGCACCTCGTCATCGGTAAGGGGACGGTTGTAGATGCGTATGTTCCTCATCTCAAGGTCGGCAGCCTCGCTCGACAGGGTAATGCCCACGGGGTTGTCCTGCCGGAAGTAGTAGCTGCCGTCATAGATGTCCGCACCGGCACGGTTGCCGTTCACGTACAGTTCCATAAGCCGTCCCTCCGTCCGCTTGCCGATGACGAAGGCGACCTTCAGCCACTCTTCCGGGGCGAACTTGGTGCCGATCTTTATCTCACGGCTCGCATCGGCGCCTTCCTCATTGGTGTAGTGCAGGATGGTCCCGGTCTTGATACTTGCCTCCACGGGGGTTACGCCCAGTCCCTTGCCGCCGGCCATACAGCTGATGACCTCCGCGGAACGGTCCATCACGTTGGTTACCTTGAACTCCATCTCGATGGTCATGCCGTTTGCGCCTGCGTCTTCCCTGAACAGCTCATAGCCGATGACGGCCTTCGCACCGTTGGAGAGTTTCAGGCTGTCGCCCGTCCAGCCGTTGCTCGACCAGTCGAAGCCCTCGAATGCCGTTTTAACGCCGTTCGACTCCCATTTTGCAGGATCGCTCTCACCATTGCTCCTGCCGGCAGGACTCAGTCGTACCTGCAAGCCATAGGAAGCCTCGCCAATATCGATTCCGCTCTCTTGCACGTCAATGTAGAGGGAATAGGTGGCTGTGCCTGTCGTGAACGTTATCGTCTGCCGTCCTTTCTCAGTAAACCGGTTCTGGTAGGTCTGCATCGTTCTCGGCACGCTTACGGTCTGGAGAAGCGTGTCGTTCCGTCTTACTGAAACGGTGGCCGGGGTCTGGCTGGGGTCATAGACAACGAACCTGAACTCGCACGACTCGTATTGCCCCACGCTGATAACCGGCTTCAGATATTCCCCTGCCGTCTGTATTCTGCCGTCTGGGTGGGTAATCATCAGCCCGATGAACGGCGAGTTGCCCCCTGCTTTCAGGAAGTCGAAATAGATACTCTCACTCTTCAGGGTCAGTGTGTCAGCCTCCATTTCAGCAACCATCTGCACGGTATGCCGCCCGACGGACAGACCGCTCATCGACAGGTTGAAGCTGCCGTTGGTTGTGCCGCTGCGCGTTATGGTTTCGGTATTGCGCTGCGTACCGTCCACATAGAGGAACACTGTCTTGGTACCGCTGCCGCTCACGGAGAAAGGAACGCTCACCATTTCCGAACTGCTGTATCCTCCGGAGGACAGACCCGATGCAAGGTTGTAACCCGTGGAGAGGGACAGGGTAACGGATTTTACTGGTACGTAGCACTGTTTACGCTGCGCCTTGCCTGTTGTCGGGTCAGTAGTCGTGGCTATCACGTAGATGTCGTTCGTACCCAGTAGCAGGTATTTGGTCAAATCAAGGGTATAGGTTCCTTTGCCCGTTTCTTTCACTGTCTCGTTATACGTCGTGGTGGCACCGCGCTTGACCATTATCTGTATCGCCGCCTTCTGTCCCGTACTTTCCCCATCTGTATTCCTGTGGTCATAGGTATAGGTCAGCTTCACCACATCACCTTCCTTGATGGTGGTCTTGTCCACACCGGCTGTCAGTACTATTTTCGTCGCGCTGCTGTCGCCACCACCTCCACCACCGCCGGCAGGAATGTCCGCTGAGGCTATCTCTGCACCGCTTTTGTTCGTAAGAGCGAGGCGTACCGTATTCGCATCGTCACTCAATTCTGCCGTCATTCCGAAAACGGTACCTGCCTCCACTTCACTGAGTTTGGTGGCCACGGCCTTGTTCTGGACAGGATTGGAACTGTCTGCATCGAGGCTCTCGTCCACATCGATATTGTCTATCGTGAGGCTCACGTTGCCCTCCGCATCGGCAGTCTGCTTCCTGCCGTTCACCGTCAGACTCTTTATCGTGCCTGCGCCACCGAAGTCCTCCCAGCTGGCTTCCTGCGTCCAACTGTCGATATTCGTGCCGATGAATTGCTTCGTGCGCCATTTTCCCTGACTTTCCTCAAAGGTGATGCAGCAACCTCTGACACGCTTCTTTTCCTCCACAGCCTTGATAGCAGTCGCCAATGTATAATATCCCGTTTCAAGGGGATAAGCTGATGTTACATTAATGGTATTACCGCCACCGCTGCCAGTGATTTCCGCCAACTCATCGTCTGCTCCGTTCCACGCATAGATTACGGAACCCAGCAGGTAAAGCTTGTTCTTGCGTATCTCCTTTCTGTTCTCGGTGAGGTAAAGGTCTGCATTCTTCCAGTTATTGTAATACTTATTTCCGTTTTTACCTGCGAAGATTTTTTTTGCCGTAACATAGTACACGCCCGTTACTTCCAGAACACTGAGTGTCTCAATGGTCGCATCGGTAAGAATCCCGTCAAAGCGCGCCGTCGCACCATTCAGGGCTTGCACGGCCACGCCTTCAAACTGTTCGATGACCCGCTGTGCCGAAGTCCTGACCTGTTCGAGTTCCCCTGTAGCCCTGCCCGCTGCCTGCGCTGCCTCTTGTGCCTCCTGTGCTTTTGTCGCGGCATTGGCGGCAGCCTGTACTGCGTTTGTCGCAGCGGTATCTGCCGCTTGTTTGGCAGCCTGTGCCTGTGCTGCCGCATCGGAGGCTGGCTTGCCCAGCAGACTGATCGGAGCCGTTACCAGTTCTTCGCCACGCATTGCAGGGAGTGTCTTCACACCATCGAGGCTTGATACCTCCTGCAGTTCATTTACTCCCTGACTCTCACTCTTTATCTGAGAAATAATATCCCGCTTCAGATCCTGTTTTTCTTGTTCTGTCAGTGCCATGTCATTATGATTTATATTTGTTGCTAATTCTGTCTGTTGATTATTCTCGCAGTATATTGAGTACTGAAACCATCTATCTGTGCAGTACGCTCTGGATCATACACCAGCAGCAGCTCCACAGTATCTCCTTGTCCCATTGTCATATCCCCCCACTGTTCACCATTCCAAGTAGTAAGCAGCGGATAGTCCTCTTTGTCCCAAGGTGTCTCCTGCTTGCTGTTCTTGTTCTTGTTGCGCCCGAATATCACGAAGTCTCCTGCTCCCAAGTCTGAAGTAACAGTCAGCCGGAAGGCAAATGGTGTATCCTGTCCTATACCCAGAGTTGAACGCATTGCCGGAAGACGGGGCAGGGCTATGCCGGCATTGCTCACGGCACAGGCCACAATCAGGCGGTTGCTGTCCTTTATCTCCACATCATAGATGGTATTGGCTTTATCCACCTTCACCTTATCAAAGCGGAATCCATCCACGAAGCCATTCAGTGCACCGCTTCCTTTCCCTGCGAAGGCGAAGTTGCCGCTCATGGAATTCTCTATGTCGAAGATGATGCCATATTTAGGTAGAAAACCCCATTTCTTGCCGTTGCTGTCAGTATAGTCTGTTGCCGTGTCAACAAGCCTTGTGAGCATAGGCTGTCCAAGACTATGCCACGTTCCGAAAATTGCCTGTCGGTCTTTGGCGTTGAAGCCTATCATCGTGTCATACAGGAACAAACCATCCCTGTCATCCACAACTTTGTAGCTACCGTCCGGCTGCAATACACGGCTTGACACACCGATATGGTTCCCGCTGATGGCAAATCCGCCAATGTATCCTGTCTCAGCATTGACCTCGCCATCGAACTTTCCGTTCTTTGCCTCAATACTGCCGTCGGGGAGTATCCTGAAATTCCTGTTTGCCGTTACCAGTCCCTCCAGCTTGATATTGTCGGCAAGCAGCTTGATGACGGTCCTCGTGTGTCCTTCGGCATCGGTCTCTTCCACCGCTACACCGATGAGTGCCAGTTTCCCGTCGGGCCCTTGTGCATAGATACCGCTACCTTCAGCCTTTACCATGATGCCACTCTCGGCAAGCACACGACCGTCCTTATCGAAATTCTGTGCTGCTATTTTTACGAGTTTCTCGCTTTGCTCGAACAGTGTCCTGTACTTGTAGGTCAGGCTCTCTATCTTGTCCGTGCTCAAGATGAGCATGTAGAGGTATATGTCACCTGTGAAGCTCAGATTGAAGTCGCCCGTGCCGTTCCAAAGCCCATTGCAGGTGTACTGCTTGTAGCCGTTGGTAGGTACAAGTTCTTCCTCTACCTCCAGCGAGTTGAAGTTCTCAAAGCCTGTCTTATCGACATTCTCAAACCTCACCTTCAGCGTACCCTCTCTTGCGCAGCGGTAGAAGAAGCTCAGGTATACGGGCAGGGCTTCCTTCTTGCCGTTGCTATTCGTGTTCATAGGTGGCACGCTCTTCAGGCTGGCGTTCTTCTGTGTGATGTACTTGTTCCTGATACGCACCACGACACGCCCGTCATCTTTCGTAACGCTGGCACCGTCGCCTTTCTTCGTGAGCACCTTGTCGTTGGCCCATATCCATTTGTTGCCCACCAGCCAGAACACCGTCTCGTTCTCGGTCAGCCACTTGGACAGCCCCTCGTCAAAGCTCGGATTGTTCAGATAGCCCTTGTCGGTGGCAAAGTCCTGACGCAGCGCGCTCACGCTGCTTGCTATCTTTCCCTCGGTTATCTCGAACTTTGTCTTGATGTCCTCACCCGTAACAAGCAGGAAGGTTCCGCGCAGATAGGCATTGTCGCTGTACAGACCGTTTCCGTGTGGTTGGTTGTCTGCAGGAAAACGGGCATCATTGATGCCGTCAAGGTTGCCAAGACGGGCACGCAGACAGTCCTTGAAGTTCTTTGCCTTCACACCGTCCATCACGTCGATGCGTGGCTGGCCGTCCTCCGTGGCTGAAATGAGAATGATGTTCTGCCGTTGCCTGTTCTCGGTATTTCCCATCAGCACCACCTCGTCGCTGACCTCTGGAAGTGCTCCTGTGAATTCCGTCTTGGCTATTCTCACACCCTTGGTATCCGTTTCAGCAACCTCTACCCAATAATGCTTCATCTGCCCACCACTGAAGGTTTGGCAGCGCATCAGGTCGTGTGCCTCGAAGGTGTTGTCCTGTTCAAACTCTATGTAATAGGAGCCGTCCTGTTCGCTGACTGCCTTTATCTTGCCATTGGCCGCGCTCACGCAGATCATACCGCCTACGCTGCGCATCTTCTCGATGAGCAGCTCCAGTACCGTCATGGTCTGCCGTACCGTCAGTTTGTCGATACAAAGATAGGTTACACCATCTTCATCTCTCCACAACTTAAAGCCCTCGCCAAGCAGTCCGTCAACAAATGTTCCGGCACTGCGGATGCTGTCCGTTTCCACGGAAGCAAACTGCACATGGTCGCCCTTGCGTACCGGCTGATCCATATAGTCATCAAACTGCCGGTTGTCCCACCGGTCGGAGTCATCTGCCATTTTTGCGTGGTCAGCTTCCTTGGCATGTCCTGCTTCTTCCGCATATTTAGCACGTTCCGCATTGCCTGACAGGTCAGCTTTCTTGGCATGATCAGCCTCTGCCGCATGCGCTGCCTCCTTTGCCTGTTCCGCTATATCGGCTTTGGCTGCATGCGCTGCTTCCTTCACAGCCATTCCCCCGTATGCGGTACCACCCGTCTTGATAGCCGGAGCAGTTCCCTCGTTTTTCGGTTTCCTGATTATCTTGACGTCTATCATCGCTCTATCTCCTTTAATGTCATTTCCGCCTCACCCGATTCAAGGTTCCGGCTCACGCCCTGTACAAAGAATGTCCTGTTCATGGCAGGATGCCGGTAATGGGAGAACATATCCACGATACCACCATCGGTGTCCACCAGCTTCTGAACCATCTGTATGCGCGGTTCGTGGTATTCTTTATAATAGCTGTCCACATAGAACTGTTCGGGCTTGCCGGCTTCCTTTCGCACGTGGTCATACACGGACAGGACGCCCTCGCCCGTTTCCGTATTCATCGGTGTACTCATCTTCACGCTGTCCGTAACTCCAAGGTTCCGGCTCTCCGAAGAAGTCAGCGCAGAACTTATCCTGAACTCCACGTCGTCTTTCCTATTCACAAAACGTTCCTTCGTGTCGCTCATATACACAATGTCGTTGTCCCCGGTATTGTTCACCAGTCCGTTGTCGCTGTACACCTTGACCTCGAAGGATTCCACGAAGATGCTGCTCACATGCGCAAGCAGAGGTATCGTGCTGCTGCCCCATTTCGTATGTCGGAAGAATGTAGGGTGCCGGCGTGTTATCACGTCCCATGTTGAGTTTACAGGACCTAAAATCATGAACTTGACCTGTCCGCTGACCCTGTCCTTTTTCCTGATGGGGATAGCTGTGCCCTCTGCATCAATGCCCAGTTCGTAGCTGATGTTGTTCTGCAGGTCGAACTTCGTACCGATCAGTTTGTCCCCGATTTTAGGATCAAAGCCTATCGTAAAGCACTGCTGGTAATATTCGTCCTCGTTTGCACATTTATCCAAAGGCTTGTATTTTCTCCATTCAAAGTCGCCCGGCTGTCCGGCAGTCCCTTTCTCCACCACACACTTATCCCCGATGATGAGCATACATGCCAGCACGCCGATTTTGGAAATCTGGTCGCTGCTGTCGCCGATGGCACTGTATTTGAACTCATACTCCTCTGGTCCCGTCTCCGTGAAGGGAACCAGTCCGTGTGCAGTGGTTTCGTCCCACTGGGGTTCCGTGCCGGGCGTTTCCGCACGCCACCAACGCTGGGTGTAATAGCGACCATCTCCGTTGTTCCGGCTTGGTACAGTCCGGTGCCACCACTGGTAGATGCCGCCACTCAGTGGATTATACACCGATGTAGGCTTGTAGTTGTATATGGCCTTGAAAGTGTCTGTTACAGCCATCACGGGATTCAGCACTACCTTGCCACTCAGTACGATGTAGTTAGTAGTCTTCTCGTCCGAGGGAGAGAATACACCGCCTGTAGTGTTTCCATTATATACCGCACAGGGTATGCCGGCTCTGAGCGTGGCTTCATTCGGATATACCCTATTCTCGTCCCTGTCCTCACCGTTGCCGTTCACGCTCACGACGAGGTAGTTCGTCATAGACACCTTCGATACGGGTGAGTTATCCGTACCCGCGCTCTTCCTTTCAACCTTACCCAAGGCTACTATCGCCGTGCCCGGCTCCGTTCCGAGTATGTTGGGAAGTGCCTGCTGATTCCGGTTGTCCGAGCAGTACAGGTCCATCAGGTCCCCCTTGCCATTCCTTGGAAATGACCACTGTGTATTACCCATCACCTGCATGAACCAGTCCGTGGTTTTCGCACCGTCATAATCCGTCGGATTGCCGTGTGTTATTGCATCAAAAGCACCGATGGCTCTTTTCCCCTCACCGTCGCAACTGTATTCCGTCATATATTTCTGCTTGTTGCTGAAGGGGCTTTTCAGCAGGTCATCGTCCAGAGGACTTTCGATGACACTCTCCACGCTCTCTATCTTGCAGGTGAGCAATATCTGGTTATACACCTCGCCCACGCTGATAGTCGTGTCCGTTCCCGTAACATTCCCCGTGGCGATGTCCACGGCTTGGCGGTTCATCGGCATACGCTCGCCACTGACGATGTCGCGCCAGTATATGCTGTCGTTCCCCTTCACGCTCTCCCAAGAGAATATATAGAAGGTGAAACCGTCCTGAACGATGTGCAGGTTCAGGTATTTCAGCATTTCCTCCAGCACCTCGTCCTGCTGCCATACCTCGTCCTCATCAGAGCCGAGGAACAGCAGCTCGCTCACTGAGAGCTGACCGAACACGGCGTGCCTGTTCGCCGTCAGGCTGTCCACGGCACGGCTGCCGTCATAGAGGCAGCGCAGGGAATGACCGCCCTTGATGTCAAGCCCCGCCGTCATATTCCCCATTATCTCCTTGATGATGTCAAGCATAGTACGTTGGCGCGCCGAGGATTTAACCACACCGTACAGCACACCCAGCGCACCTACATTGCCGTACTTCGCATATTGCAGCGCAGTCAGCACATCAATGCAGCTCAGCTCGATCTCGTCCTGTTCCTCGTTGTAGCCCTGCGAGTAGGTCTGTGGCTCCACGAAGCCGGCGAACAAACATTTCCCTTCTCGGTAGATGTTCACCACCGCATCCCTGCACGAGGCACAGAAGAAGTCTGGCACGAAGTTCTTGGTGAGCAGTCGCACGCTTGCCTGTTGCCGCAGCAGCACGTCGAAGGTGTCGCTTACCTCACTCGTGATGTCCACGGGGTCATCGGTCCAGTCAAGATCGCTACCCTCGGCACCAATCTCAACCTCCGTCGTCCTGTCGCCCAGCGTGAGGATATGTACTTCGATACGTTCGTTATGCTCGTTGTAGAAATGTCCGTATATATACATAGGTCTTATAGCTTTATGTTTGTCTTCTTCCTGTTGATACGCGTTTCGTTGGCCAAGGCAATCACGATGTCTCGTCCTTTAAGCCTTGCCTCAAGCCTGCCGTTGAACCCGCCCCCGGCATCGCCTATCAAGGACTTCAGCTTATCAAGCGGTGCTATTACTTCTGGATTAGAACTTGCACCGCCATACTCTCCCATGAGGGCAAGGGTCGGTCCGTACACCAGACCTCCGTTGGCAAACGGCGTGACGGCAACAGAAGCCACCAGTCCTTCCATCATGGCGATGAAGCCGGCAGCGATACCTGCACCTGCAAACGGTATATAGGCGTGGGCCGCCATAAACTCGGAAGCTGCAAGTTCCCGGTACGCCATGGCCTGAGCCTTGACTGCAATCGTGGATACCGTGGCAGCGGCAACCTCTTCGGGGGCAGCGGCGACCTTGGCTGCCGTGGCGGTAGTTGTCGCAACGCCACTGGCCGCCACGACGGTATTGGATGTTGCCGTTGCCGCTGTCAGCGCATTGATGATTGCTATAATGCTGTTTACCCCTTGATAAATCTGTATAGCCGCATCGACTACACTGGTAATGGTTTCCCAAGCCCCTCGATTACCCTGAAGTGCATCTGTCAGTGAAGAGATACCGCCACCTATACCTTTGAGAGAACTCCACGATTTTTCCACCGTTACATTGCTCTTTTTAAGTATTTTCTGGTATTTCTCATAACTCTCCACAAGTTTGTTCACTTCGGCACGCTGACTTTCGTCCATTGGATTCTTCGTGTCAGAGAGCATATCCTGCAACTCCTTGATGCGCTTTTTCACACCATCCAATCCCATTACCCGCAGTTCCATCGTAAGCTCCCTGCCGTTCATACCATTAAGTTTGCCTACCTCGTCCTGCAATTCCGGGATACGTGTCAGCTGCTTCATGGCATCACGCTTTTTCTCCAATGCCATGATGGTACGCTCTATCTCGGATATTTCCGAGGCACTTGCCTTCTTCTGCTTGGACTCATAGTAGCTGATGGCCTTGTCCAGTTCCTCTATGCTGTCCAGCCTTGAAATATCTTCAGGCTTTTTCAGCTCGTCCAGTGTATCGTCCCACTTCCTGCGTAGGTCATTCAGTGCATTTATCTGCTTCTGGATTTCGATACGCTCTTCCGCAGTGGCAGTCTTCAACAGGTCAGAATAATACCTCACTTCCTCCTCCAGCTGCCTATATGTCCTTATCTTGTCAATGCCGACATCAATGTGCGCATTGCGTTCGAATGCTGTTTTAAGCTCGTTCAAACGCCCGATTTCCTTATCAATACCGGCAAGGTCAGATTCTGCAGCCCGTTTTCTAAGTCCCTGCTGATAGGCTATCTCATTGTCAATATCCTCAAGGGATTTCAATTCCTTGGGTCGTGCTGCCAGCTCCTGAATACGGGCGATGGCTTCCTGCTGCTTCTGAAGCAGGGCAATCTTTTGAGCATAAAGGGATATGGTCTTGGTCTCTGTCCCTTTTGTCGTTTCGAGCTTGTTCTGGTAATACTGGATATTGTTGCCAAGCTCCTTGTAGCTCGTGGCATTGGCTATGAGGTTCTTTCCATCGTACGGGTCGGTGTCCTTCTTGGTCTTCTTTTTGTCTTTCTTCTTTTTATCACCGACAGGGGCGTTGAACTTTTTGTTTCCTTTAAGTGCCGCCTGCGCATTGGCGGTCTTCGCTTTCGTGTTTTCTTTCAGTGCCTTGGTCTGCTTTTCTATTCCTTCTGTCTGTTGAGCCGGACCGCTGTCATCAAGACCGAAGAATTTCTTTACCCATTCCCATGCCGCTTTAATGACAGCACTTGCCTTTTCGAAAGCTTTTACAAGGAAGTCCCATACTGCTGAAGCCAAGTCCTTCACCACAGCCCATACTTGGTCGCAGATATTACGGAAAGTCTCGCTGTTGTTATAGGCTGCCACCAATATGGCCACAAGTCCGGCTATCGCCATGATGACGATACCGATAGGATTGGCACTCAGCACGAAGTTCAGCGCAGTCTGTGCTATCTTCCAAGCATTGGAAGCAAGTACGGCAATCTTTGACGCTGCAACCTGTGCGAGGGTCGCAATCTTGACAGAACGCAAGCCGGACACAACGGCAACAAGTCCTCCTTTCAATTGTACCATGCTCATCATGGCCAGTCCTGTATTGGCTATCATTTCCATATAAGGAGCGGAAGTGCTGGCCAAGGAACCTGCCCAGTCAAGCATGGACTGGACCTGATTCTTCAGCATCTGCCCGACGCTGTCCCCCGTACTTGACATTTCATTGAAGGCCTCCTCTATCGTGCCGGCAGAGTCAGCCATGGCTCCTATGTTCTCTGAAAACTTGTCTTTCTGCTCACCCGTCAGGGAACCGAGCAGGCGGAGAGCCTCTGCACTTCCGAACAATTGTCCGTAGATGGTTTCGCTAAGCTGGCCGGTCTTGGCCGAATATTCCTGAATGCTTGCATCCAATCCCAGCAGGAAGTTCTCAAGACCTCCTGCAGCCTGCACACTTGCGGCATTGAAGCCAATGCCCATAGCCTCTGCTGCCTGTGTCGCTTCGGCAGACGGCTTGACAAGTGCATTCAAGACTGCTGCCAGCTGGGTAGAGACCTCTGCTGTATTACCGGTAACACCTGTAGTCGTTGCAAAGACGGCCATGAGTTCGTCCATTGAAACGCCCAGTTGAGAGGCACTTCCGCTGACACGGGGCAGTGCCTGACCAAGCTGTTCGAAACTGGTTACACCATTCTTGGCCGTCATCTGTATCTTGTCCTGAATGGTCCCAGCCTGATCCCAGCTCAGTCCATAGTTCTTGATAAGGGTCGAAGTCACTGTTACGGTCTGACTCAAATCGGCAAGCCCACCGACTGCAGCCTTACTCGACTGCTCCAAAAAACTTATCCAGTTGTCCTCGGGCACACCATTTGATATTGTCTGATACAATCCATTGGCGAGTTCCTCACGTGCCAGCGGTATGTTTTTGCTCAGCCCGACAATCTTTTCTGAGAGCGCATCAAAATCCTCACCGCTTTTTCCCGCCATCGTATTGGCACTACGCATAGCCGTCTCAAAGCTGTTGAAAGGAGCAGCCAGTCCTCCTACCATATCACGGAGGGTCTCGACTGAGCGCATCGCACCTTCGAAAATCATGCTCTTAGCTGCCATTTCCTTCAGCTGAGAGCCTGTGCTACGCGCCGTCTCACCTACCTTTTCCAAAGCTTCGTCAAGTCCGGTAGCTTCAACGGTCAGGTTTTTCAAAACGCTGCCGTCGCCGCTTTTTATCTTGATTTGAAATTCTACTGCCTTTGCCATCTTGATTGTGCTATTTTAATCCGTTGCGCCGTTTCGCTTCCTCGAAACGCCTGTTGAATTCTTCCTTGCTGATTTCCTCGCCCTTGGCACTGTCTTCCTCGTCCCATGGAAGCGGAAGAACGTCATGTGCCATCAGCTTGCCTTTTACGTATGGCTGGATAAAGAACATGGCCATTACTCTTGCCCGTTCCCATGCACCACGCTCGCTGTCCCTATGCTGCTGTCCCCATCGGTTCCATACTTCGTAGAACTCAAAAGGGGTACACCGTTCAAAGTCATCTCTGCCCATCCCGATGCACCCCAAGGCTATACCCAGCAGTTCGTCAATACTTATCTGCCCGGCACAGGATTCTCCGTTTTTTTTTGTGAGGCAGCCATGTCCTCGTAAAAGGAGTTGACACTGTCCGGCTCCAACGAGTCGGCAAACGTCTCGAAGTCCATGTCGAAGTCCACATGGTCCGCATGGCATGCACTCTGCACGCAGCAGAAGATGAACAGTACCAGTTCAGAAATATCACTCTGCTTCAGTTCACTCACGTCCTTGCCTGCCGCGTTCTTGAAGCGTACCATTGCTCCCATGGTTACACGGCAGGGATATTCCTTGCCGGCAATCCTCAGCTTGTTGAGTTTGTTTTTATCCATAATTTCCACTTTTAATGACCGCTGGCAGGTTTAGGACTACTGCCTGTCAATCCGGTAGCATTCTTTGTTATCGCACCGCTGTTCTGCAAGGTGATGGAGTACTTTGCATCATCACCTGCCTGACCGTCAAGATCCAATGACGTAATAAGATACTTGCCGTTATATCCGCCACTGGTCTTGCCCGTGCGTTTGTCACCATCACGAAGGTTGTATGCCCCGTCGATGGGTTCTCCCTTCAGCATAGCATCTTTCAGCTGGTCATAACTCGGGACTTCATCACTACCATCCGTCAGCACGACACCGTCTGCTGTAATCTGTTCCGAGAAACTCTTGATGTAACTTTCCTTCCATTTACCACCGGAAGCCTCCTTGGTTACACGCTCTCCCGTTTCGGCAGAGGTTGAAACCTTGCAACCGGTGGAAAAGCCGAGCGCGTTCCCCCCGATGGAGAGGATAAGGTCGGTTCCGTCTAAAACACTTTTTGCCATATCTTTCTTGTTAATAGGGTTGATACTATGCCGGTCGCCACTCCGACGATAAAGGCGATGAATACGGTTCTAAGACCGTTCGAGGAGCGTTCTTTTGACGTTTCCTTCAACTCGCTGTTCACCTTTTTAGCCTCTTCCAGCTGTCGCTTCAGTGTGCTGATGGTTTTTGAGTAACTTACCGCCACCAGTTCCAGAGAGTCGCAGTCGGCTTCTATGACCAACTGTTCAGGCTCTTTCTCCGTCGCAGTCTTCCGTTTTACCTTCACGCTCGCCTGTCCTTTCCTCGCTATGTATCCCGCTCCGGGAGGCAGCAGCCGAAGACTGTCCACAGGCAGTGTCAATATCACTGATGACATCGGTACTTTCACGGGCGTTCGCCATGTTTCTACAACGCTCACCATGCTGTCCACGGCGTGCAGGCTCTCCTCGTGGCTCGTTTCCGTCTGACGGCTCACGCTTTTTCTGCTCGATGCGCATCCGCTTAAGCACAGGACAGTTATCACTGTAACGGCAACTGTTAGCATCGTCGATGGCCTTGCGGAGGCGTGCCATCTCGCGCTTGGTCGCGTTGAGGTCTTTCCTTGTTTCATTGAGTTCTTCCTTTAAAGGGTTTACAATATTCTCTATAAGTATTCGGGTGGCTTTGTCAGTGTTATCTATCCGGACAGTCTCGGCTTCAGCCAACGCTTTCTCAGCTTCCGCTTTCGCTTTTCTCACGGTCGATTTCATCGTGATGACGGCTATCACCGTCGCCACAAGGCCGCCACCCAGCACCAGATTGATAAATTCACTGAGTTCCATACCTTTATATTTTTATTGTCGGATACCAATCTCACGCAGCCATGCCGCCACATCAAAGCTCGGACACGCCTTGCCGGGATTCAGATCGTGGTGTCCCACGATGCGTATCTGTGGGAACCTGCCGTGGAAGTCCTGCACATAGCGTTTTAGAGCCTCACGCTGTGCTGCCGTCCGCGTGTCCTTGGGCTTCATTTGCCTGTCGCAGCCACCCACATACACGATGTGCCGGCTCACACTGTTGTAGCCTGATGCCCCGTTGGTCACTTCCCACGGGTCCACTTGCGCATCCTCGTTGTTCTTGACCAGTCGCTCCACACGCCCGTCGAGGTGGAAAAGGTCGGTATAGCCTACCTGCTTCCAGCCACGCCCGGCAGGTGGGGGCGAGGTATGCCACCGGCGTATTTCAGCCGAGCTCACCTCACGCCCCTCTGGGGTTGCCGTGCAGTGAATGACGAGGTACTTCATCGGTTTGCCCATTATGGATTCTCCTTATAGCCGCTTGCCATTACTACGCCTGCATCTGCTTTTTTCGGCATGCAGATAAAGTAATGACGGAAGTTGATCTTGTTGCGCTGGTATTCCGGGTCGGTCGAAGCCTCGCTGTAATACATCTTGGTCGAACCCGTGGCCTTGAACACGCGTGGAGTATAGAACGCGAACGAACACTGGAACTCGCCCTTGGCAGCCGTCGACCCCAAGTCCTTCTTCACACCGGCAGTGGTATAAAGTGGCGTATTGGCATATTCGAAGATGTCGAAGCCGTACAGCTTGCCGACCTTACCAGTGTTGCGGTCTATGTTGTACTGCTCACGGAAGTTCTGGCTGACGAGCAGCAGGTCGTTCACATGATCAGGACAGAGGACAAGGCGGCGATTCTCAGATGGCACCTTCATTTTGTCCAGCGCACGCTTCATCTCCACAAGATCGTTGGGTGTCAGGCGCAGACGGCCTGTCTCCGCATCACGCTCACCGGTCGTCGTCAGTATGGGTGTCTTGGCGGTGTTGTTCTTGGCACACAGGGCATGGGCTGCCTTGGTGAACTTAGCATCATTCAGCGCATTGCTGTGGGACTCCTTTACACGGGCCATCTTGTCATAGCTGATGGCATACAGTTCATCGTCCGTGATAGGTGTCACCTTCGTCTGGAACTTGTCCAGCTTCACGGCAATATCCTTGTCTTCCAATGCCTGAAGGGGAATGGGGTATGTCGTATTGTTCACCAGTACATCAGGATCCACACCGACATCCACAAGGTGAATTACGTCGTTCTCCGCAATGGAACTCTGGTCGGGCACACCATCAAGCCAAGAGCCTTCAAGACCGCTTCGCAGGGCTTTAACCAGCTCGCCCGTCCATATTTCAGTATAGACACCTTCACGGAGACAGCCATCGGGAGCAGCTTGCCCGATTACGGCGGCAAGCACATTCATACCCAAGGCACCGGCCAACGGCGAAAGTCCTACCGTCCCGGCCAACGTTGCACCTGCTATCGCATTGAACAGCAGGGCAGTAAACATCATCAAAATTCTGTTCATCTTTTCTATTCTAAGGGTTCTACTTAAATCTCACAATCAATACCGTACTCGGCCTTATACAGGCGCTTGTATTCCTCCGGGCTCTCAGAGCGCAAGGTCGCTATCTGGTCGGCCGGCACCTCGCTCAGTTTCGTGAAGTTCTGCTCTCCGGCAGGAACACCGCCCTGATGTCCCAATACGGAAGACAGCTTCACGGCAGGGTGCATCGCCTTCAGTGTCTTCTCCAGTTCCTCCGCGCCAATTTTCTTGCCCAGCTCCACGAACTGGTCCTTGTCCTTCTCCTCAAGTCGCTTCTCGGTGATGGCTTGCGTGACGAGACTGGTAATGTTCGTCAGAGTCAGGCTCTCCTTCTCTTTCAGCAGAGATACGTTCTGTTCCTTCAGCTGATTCAGCTCCGTGAGCTTTGCTGAAATCTCCGCGTCCGTAGCCGTTTCCGGCAGCCCCAGTTGCAGGGCAATGGTCTTGTTTTCCATTTCTTCTGTTTTTTTTTGTTTGTTATTATTGTTCAAAAGCGGCAGGTCGCAGTCGCCGTCCCTGCCGAGGGTTATCATCTTTCCGTTTCTCTGAAGCACGAGCGCATCGTCGTTCGCGCCGACATCGGCAATGCTGACCTCGAAGAGCTTGCTCTTGGTGATGGTAGGACGTGTCTGCCCGGCTACGAGCAGGTCCTTGTCCTCACTCGTCTCAAGTATCTCCAGACCGGCACTCACCATCCTGAGGCTTCCGAACTCAAACTGCTTCTTGCAGCGTTGGCTCAGTTCTGAGGCACAGTCGAACATCAGTTCACCGGTTACCTCATTGTTCTCCACCTTCAGGTCTTTCACATAACCCACCACATTGCCGCGCTCGTGCATATAGAGCAGTACGGGGTTACGGTTGTACTGCGCCACGTCCAAGCCGCTCGTCAGTACTCTGAACCCGTAGCTGTTCAAGCTGTCATTAGATATTCTTACTCGCTTTCCCATTTGCGTTTAATATTCGATTTCGACTGCAATATTACGTCATAAATCATTGACTACCAAAAAAGTATGAAACCACTGCACGCTTCTATGAAGCGGCTGCACCGTTTTTTTGAAACCTCAATAAAATAAGGCAATTTTGCAGTGGAAACGAAACTCCCAAGCAGACGTTTGAAAACGTCTGCTATGTAAAACCATACAAGCAGATTATGACAAAAGCAGAAACAGAAAAGAAAAAATCCCTTGCACGCTCTCTCTACCTTGCGGGAATGGAGCAGAACGAGATAGCGGAGAAAGTAGAGGTGTCAAGGGTTACCATATCCAAGTGGTGCAATGCGGATGGGTGGAAAGAGGCGAGGGCTGCAAAGAACGTAACACGACCGGAACTGGTCAATAAACTGTTGCTCACAATCGACAAACTCATTACAGAAGTGAACGAGTCGGAAGACCCCTCGCTCATAGCAGGGCTGGGCGACAAGCTCGCCAAACTGTCCTCCGTCATCGAGAAGCTCGACAAGAAGGCCAATGTCGTGGATGCGATAGAGGTCTTCATGGCATTTTCCAAGTGGCTGGAGTACCGTGCCACCATCGACCCGACCGTAACGCCGGAGCTCATCAAGACCATCAACAAGTTTCAGGATATGTACCTCACCGAGCAGATGGGGATAAAGTAGAAGGCGTATGGCAACAGCAGCAGAAAAGAAACTGGCATTCGAACAGTGGAAGGAGCATTGCAAGCGCATCCAGTCCATTACGGACACCACGGCACTTGCCAACGAGACACCTACCCAAAAAGACAGGCGCAAGGAAAGACTGCTCAGCAACTATGCCGCCTTCTGTGAGTATTACTTCCCCCATTTCCTCACGCTGCGCGACAAGACTACGGGCGAGGTTGTCCGCACGGTACACAACGCGCCGTTCCACAATCAGGCTGCGCGTAAGGTCATGGAAACACCGAACCTGAAAGCGGTCTTCATGTGGCCGCGCGGTCATGCAAAGTCCACGCACTTCGACATCTTCATGCCGCTCTGGCTGATGCTGCGCCCCAAACGGCTCATCAATTTCATGGTTGTGGTAGGCAAGTCGCAGGACAGCGCAAACCGGTTGCTCGGAGATATTCAGGCAGAACTGGAATATAATCAGCGCATCATCGCTGACTTCGGGCAGCAGAAGAACCTCGGACTGTGGACGGCAGGTGAGTTCAAGACAGCCTCCGGCGTGAAGTTCCTCGCCGTGGGCCGTGGCCAGTCGCCGCGTGGACTGCGTGAGCGCGAGGCGCGTCCGGACTATATCGTCATTGATGACCTTGACGATGACGAGCTCTGCCGTAACGAGAAGCGTGTGCACGATCTCACCGATTGGGTGAAGGAGGCACTCTTCGGTGCGCTCGACGTGGGGCGAGGACGTTTCCTTATGGTGGGCAACCTCATATCAAAGACCTCTGTACTGGCCAATATCGCAGCCACGCGTGGCGTGTTCGTGTCGAAGGTTCAGGCGGTCGATAAGAACGGTGATCCGGTATGGAAAGAGAAATGGACCAAGGAAGACGCACAGGAGTACCGCGACTTCGTGGGCTATCGTGCGTGGGAGAAGGAGATGATGCACAATCCCATCGTGGACGGCACCATCTTCCGGGCCGACTGGATAAGGTACAAGCCCATGCCGTCGCTCCGCAAGTATGATATGCTCGTATGCTATACCGACCCGTCTTTCAAATCAACCACAGCCAACGACTACAAGGCTTCCCGGCTGTGGGGCAAGATAGGGAATGAATTGCATCTCATCGATTGTTATGTACGGCAGGACACGGTCGGGGGTATGGTACGATGGCTCTATGACCTCTACGAGCGGACGAGGGACAAAGTGGCCATACTCTTCTTTATGGAGGCGAACTTCATGCAGGACGTCATTCTGGACGAGTTCGCCGTGGAGGGCAACCTGCGTGGATACCAGCTGCCTATTATGCCCGACAAGCGCAAGAAACCTGAGAAAATACAGCGTATAGAAGCTGTCAGCCCACTGTGGGAACGTGGCTACGTTTACTACAATGAGAAGCTCAAGGACTCACCCGATATGCAGGTGGGCATAGAGCAGACGCTTGCACTCGAACGTGGCAGCCGTGTGCATGACGATGCACCGGACGCTGACGAGGGGGCGATATGGATCCTGCAGCGCAATGCAAGACAGGAAAGTTTTCAACCGGTGTTCGGAAAAAGACCGACCGCCAAAAATTCATGGTAGTATGATAAAACTGATAAAAGACATCATTTTCGCTTGGAAATACAAGCGTGCAGTCCGCAAAGCCAACAAACTGTCGACTTTGTTCGGAATGAAGTATTATGTGCTCAATATGGGTGGAAAACTCAAGGTCGTTCCCAAGCAGAATATTCGCCACCTCGTGCGCACCCGTCGCTTCCGTAAGGGCGTAAAGGTGTCGGACATAGAGAAGCACGCATTGTATGTAACAGTATAGAAAAGGAGGTGACAGATGTTTATTACAGACGAAGACTACAGGGTGGTCATAGGTGAGGCAGCCCTGAAGACCGTATCACAGACCTCTGCCGAAAACCGTGCCAATGCCGAGAGTGAGGCGCAGGAGGAGATTTCAAGCTATCTCAGACCTGTTTACGACTGCAAGGCAGTGTTCACAGCAGAGGGCGATAAGCGAAACAAGCTCATTGTCATGTACACCTGCGACATAGCCCTCTATCACATGGTATCGGCCATGCCCCAGAAGATGGGCAGTGAAATCCGGAAGGAACGCTATGAGCGTGCCGTGAAATGGCTGGAAGGCGTGCAGGCGGGGAAGATAGTACCGGATTTGCCCGTCTGCGTTGATGCGACAGGGGAACCGTCCGGCATCGGGGTAGTCTTTCACTCACAGAAACCTTTAAGACATAACTGGTAATGGATATAAAGAGATTTTTCAGCGGTCTGACAGGACGCTCTGACACGAACGTCCTTCACACTCACTATGGCAGTTTCAACCTTGCCAAGGAAGATGACCGCCAGCGTGTGAAGCATGTGGTCATGGCACTGCAACGGACCACCGACGCCCTGACGAGAAAGGATATTGCAGATTGGCGCAGGGCGTGGCAGATGGCCATCAACGTAGATGAACCCAACCGTCAGAGGTTGTACGACATCTATCGCGACTCTGACGCTGACGGCCACCTTTCTGGCTGTGTCCGCCAGCGTGAAGGCTTCGTCATGGCTAAGTCGTTCAAACTTGTCGACACAGCCGGGAACGAGAGCGACGAGGCACTGCATTACTTCGACCAGTCGTGGTTCAAGCAGCTGTGCCGTCTTGCCCTTGATTCCGTATACTGGGGGCACTCGCTCATTGAGCTGGGCGACATCGTGCAGGACGGTGACGGATTGCGCTGCTATGACTGCGTGAGGCTCATACCTCGCAAGCACGTCATTCCTGAGTATGGGCGTGTGGTAAAGCAGATTGGTGATGACTGGAAGACAGGCATCGACTTCCACCAGCCGCCGTTCTCCGACTGGCTCATAGAGGCAGGACAGCCCGACAACCTCGGTCTGTTTCTGAAGGCTGCACAGCATACGATTCCTAAAAAGAACATGCTTGCCTTCTGGGACACCTTCGGTGAGATATTCGGCATGCCCATGCGTATTGCCAAGACAGCATCACGGGACAGTAAGGAGATAGACCGGCTTAACCGTATGCTCGTCGAGGCTGGCGCCTCGCAGACTGCCGTCATGCCCCTCGACACGGAACTTGAGTTCATTGAATCCACGCGTGGCGATGCGTACAATGTCTATAACCAGCGCATAGACCGTGCAAACTCAGAACTGTCCAAGCTCATCATCGGGCAGACGATGACCATCGAGGACGGCAGCAGCCTCTCGCAGAGCCAGACGCACCTGCAGGTGTTCCAAAACCTTGTGGAGGATGACGCCGATATGCTGCGTGACATTGTCAATAACCAGCTCATTCCACGAATGGTCGCCCACGGCTTCCCGCTCAAGGGCTTTCGCTTCGACTGGGACGATTCCATCGACTATACACCGGAGCAGCAGGTGGCATACGAGACGATGGTGGCAGACCGATATGATGTGGATCCGGCTTACTTCGCGGAGAAGTATTCCATGCCTGTGGGGGAACGACGGAACAATATGCCTATGATGGAACCGCAAGAAGACCCTGACGACAAAAAAAGGAAGACTGATGATAAGAACAAACAGCAAAAAAATGTACACCCTTTTTTCGATTGAGCCCCACTGACTACGTGGGGCTGCACAGCCGGTATGGGGAAATCCTACAGTCTGCCCACCACACACTGACACTCGACAAGGAAACCGAGGATAAAGTCCAATCAAAACTTACCAAGGCTTTCAAAGATATGATGTCAGCACTTTTCAAGCAGAAAGGGGCGACGCTCGACATCAATATTCTTGCATCTGACGAGGCGCAGGAGTTTATCGGAACCCACGCCTCCGTTCTGGACACTTCCTTCAGAACGGTCAAGATGTCTGAGGGTATGCGCAGAAGGCTTGAACGCTCCAACTATATTTTCTCAGGGCTCAAGACTTTCCATGAACTGAACGAGGCATTCCCGTCGCTCATCGATGAGAACGGCAATCGGAAGCCGTTTGAACGCTTTTTGAATGACGTTAAAACAATAGACACCACATACAACCGGAACTATCTCCGTGCCGAGTATAACTTCGTCCAGTCATCTGCCGAGATGGCTGCCAAATGGGAGCAGTACGCAGAGGACGGAGACCGCTACAACCTGCAGTACCGGACTGCCGGCGACAGCAAGGTGCGCCCGGAACACGCTGCCCTCAATGGCGTTACACTGCCTATGACAGACCCGTTCTGGGAATCCTACTATCCACCCAACGGCTGGGGCTGCCGGTGTACGGTCGTGCAGGTACGCAAGTCAAAGTATCCGGCTACACCGCAGGACGAAGCGATGGCTCGTGGAGAGGAAGCCCTGCAGGGCGACACGAAAGGGATATTCCGCTTCAATGCCGGCAAGGAGCAGAAAGCCGTGCCCGACTATAATCAATACACCATCAGACGGTGTAACGATTGCGACTTAGCAAAAGGCAGGACAAAACTCGCCTTTATCCCTGAGAACGAACTGTGCGCTGCCTGCAAGCTCATCAGAATGTGCGAGAGTCAGAGGTTTGAAACGAAAAGGCAATATCCCAATGGAGGCAGGGTACAGGTACATCAGTTGGTCAATCCTGCCGACAGCGACTATCATAAACTCATGCAGGTTGCCGAATTCTTTGCCAAGCAGGGACAACAGGTGAGGCTTACTCCCAAGATGTCCCGACCGCAGAAGTTTGTTTATCAGAATATCTACCATTCGCTCATGGGAACAAAGTACGAGGGCAAATGCCCTGACCTGTTCATCGATGGTAAGTGGTACGAACACGAGGGATTTACTTCCAGCAATCCAAAGAATGCCTTTAGAAATATGATGTATGACGGATTGCTTCAAAGTAATAGGCTGATTATAGACAGACCAGGCCTGACAGAACGTTATATGCGAAGAAGTATCGTCGGACGTGTAAATAGAGGGGAAGACATAGAAGAGGTATGGCTTCGCGAACAAGATGGCAAGCTGACCTTACTCTATAAAAAAACGGACGGCTGACCTATGGCCAGCCCCCGCAATCGAGGAATCGGTAGTCATTAGCTACGGAATCCTCATTGCAAATATAAACAATAAAAACAAAAGTCCAAAACAAAATGAAGAAAATTATCGAATTTCTCAAAAAATCAAACCACTACAAGCACCTTATCGGTGGTTTTATGGTGGGATTGCTTGCCTGTTCGCCTTGGGCAGCACTCTATTCGGCTGTCGTGGCAGCCACCTGTCTTGAACTCAAGGACAAGATGTACAGCAACTTTTATGGCTGGACAGACTGGTCGCTCTCGGTAGGTGGTGGTGCCGTTGCCGCGCTTATCTGGCTGATTCTTTGAAAAGTTGAACGGAAGCCCCCTAAATATGAGTACCTTTGCATTTGGAACGGCGGAGTCCCCCAATCCCGTGTTGTCTATCGTGGCAGCAACGACGCGAATCCGAATTGCGGTGTGTCGAACACGAATGCGAATAACGTAGCTTCGGATTCGAACACGAATGTCGGTTCGCGTTTGGCAAACAATCAATCGGTCTCACGGCAAAGGAGGACGTGTCCTTACAGCTGCACCGAGGGGGGCAAGCCATGGCAAAAGCACTCATCAGGGTGGAAAGCCGGAACATCAAGTGTCGGGTGGAGTTTGGTAGGTCCACACCAAGACTCGAAAAACTTAGGCCCGGAGTAAGGAAGGCTAATGCCTTTCATGTATAAATACAAAAGCAGACAAAAGAGATGCGCAGGGAAGGATACATCATCGAGGAGGTCGTAGAATACTCCAATATGTCGGACTCGTTCGACAAGGTGCTGCGTGGTACCAAGCGAAAGGAAAGCCCGCAGGGGCGTTCGCTGCTTGCCCATCGCGAGGAGGTAATTCGCGAGTTAAGTGAGTGTATCGAGGCAGGAACCTTCACGGTCAGGGACTACCGTGAGCGTGAGATCAATGAGAACGGCAAGGTACGCCGCATACAGATTCTGTCAATGAAGGACCGTATAGCAGTGCATGCCATCATGGAAGTGGTAGACAGACATCTGAAGAGACGTTTTATAAGGACTACCTCTGCAAGTATCAGAGGACGGGGTATGCACGACCTGCTGGCATATATCCACAGGGATATGCAGGAACAGCCGGAATCGACACGCTACTGCTACAAGTTTGACATCAGCAAGTTCTATGAGAGCATTTCTCAGGATACGGTGATGGATTGTGTACGCCGGGTGTTCAAGGACGAGAGGCTCATCGCTATGCTTGACGGTTTTGTCCGTATGATGCCTCATGGACTGAGCATAGGGCTCCGTTCCTCACAGGGACTTGGAAACCTGCTGCTGTCCATACACCTTGACCACGTGCTGAAAGACGAGTGCGGTGTACGTCACTTTTACAGGTATTGTGATGATGGAGTTGTACTTGCCGGTTCCAAGAGGGAACTTTGGGAAGTGCGCGAAATCATACACCGCCAGATAGAGAGCATCGGTCTGAAGGTAAAGAGGAATGAGCGTATATTTCCTGTTAGGGAAGGAATAGACTTCCTCGGCTACGTAATCCGTCCTGACCACATTCTCCTGCGCAAGCGTATCAAGCAGAAAGCCGCTAAGAAACTGAATGAAGTAAAATCAAGAAAGAGACGGCGTGAACTCATAGCCTCGCTTTACGGCATGGCAAAGCACGCCGACTGCAATAATATGTTTTATAAATTAACAGGCAAAAAAATGAGATCATTTAAGGACTTGAACGTTTCTTACCAGCCGGAAGACGGCAAGAAACGTTTTCCCGGAACAGTGGTGAGTGTCCGGGAACTGGTAAACCTGCCTATCGTGGTCAAGGACTTCGAGACGGGTATCAAGACAGAACAGGGGGATGACCGCTGCATTGTCTCCATCGAGGTGAACGGGGAGATGAAGAAGTTTTTCACCAACAGCGAGGAAATGAAGAATATCCTCGCACAAATCAGGGAAATGCCGGACGGCTTCCCGTTCGAGACAACTATCCGGACGGAAACTTTCGGCAAGGGTAGAACAAAATACGTTTTCAGCTGATGATTAGAGTACAAGGAAGTGCCGGTGTGAGGCTGCTCGAATGCACCAACCCGGCAAGAGGAAAATGGCGTGTGCGTTGGGACGTGCAGCAAAAAGATGATGGCTCGGCAGATTATATGGAACACGAGTTTGACCACCTGCCGGAACTGGAGGAAGTAAAGAGCCTCATAATAGCATGGTACAATGCCAAGGTAGATGAAGCCATACTTTCGGGATTCACCTACGAGGATATGGCTGTATGGCTGTCGTCCGAAAACCAGTTCAACTATAAATCGGCATACGACCTTGCCATACAGACCGCAGGGGCAACCCTGCCCGTTACCTTCAAATTCGGGACAGACGAGCAGCCGCAGTACCGCAAGTTTGAAACGCTCGACGAATTGACGGATTTCTACGTCAAGGCGATGACTTATATCCAGTCCTCTCTGGCCAATGGTTGGAAGGAAAAGGACGCCATCGACTGGTCGGCATACAGGAAGGAGGCTGACCATGAGTAAGGGCTGTGGTTGTCAGAGTGGAATCTTCAGGTGGTTCAAGCCACCCTATGCAAAGTTGTTCTATGCGGCATGCTGCATCCACGATGATGACTACGACCGTGGGGGCAGTGAAAGCGACCGCAAGGCTGCTGATGTCCGCCTGTTCGTGAATTGCTTCCGGAAGATAGGAAAGTGCAGTTTCGCACCGGCAAAGGCTCTCTGGGTAGCTGTCATTGCACTATGCTACTATTGGAGCGTCCGCCTGCTTGGTGGAAACTATTTCAAGTATAGTGGATAGTTGAGAGTCCCTTCGGGGGAGGGAAATAAAAAGCCCCCGGCCTGTTAATAGTCATCTCACCTACATATTAACGCAATACGAAGTACCGCACGACCGGGGGCCAATACCCTCGTCGCAGTACTTCGTTTTTTGCGTTTATGTAAGTGAGATATTGCAAAGATAGTAATTTTTGTGAAGATGAAGATAATAGAGGTCTTGAAATTTAACAGGGAGCTGATAAAAAGGCTCAAAATGGCAGGAATACGCTTGGAAGATGAGGAGTTCGTGGACTTGTACAGCGACTATACCACACTGCTTGCGAAAGGAGAAAAGGTGTCATACATCGTGGCTATCCTTTCAGAAAGGTATGCCGTAAGTGAACGGAAGGTGTATGGGCTCATCAAGCACTTCCAAACTGACTGCACTCCCTCTGCAGTGTGATTTATGCACTTTGTTCTTTCGTCTATGCCGGCAATGGTATCTTTGTGCCAAGAAGCAAAAAGACGAAAGATGAACAAGTATTACCAAATTCTACAAAGGATTCTCGTGTTAGGAAAGACACAGACCAACAAGAAGGGAGCCATCCGCTACCTTCTCAACGAACAGCTGACACTCAACCCCGGCGACCTGCTCGACATCTTTGAGAGCCACGGCATTGCCCGAAAGAAACTGAAAAATGAACTCCGCCTCTTTATGCAGGGAGAGCGTAACGTTGAGAAATACAGGGAAGCGGGTATCAACTGGTGGGACTACTGCGGTCCGGTTCTTGTGAACAGCTATCCCACTTATCTGGAGAAACTTCCACCATTGATTGCGAAGATCAACCGTGAGAAGCGCAGCAGCAAGAACTATGTCCTTTTTCTTGGCTCAACAGATGCAGAAAGCAATCAAGCACCCTGTCTCAGCCTCGTGCAGTTCCAGATTGAGCAGGGGGAACTCGTACTTACTGCCTATCAGCGCAGCAGCGACGCCAATCTTGGACTGCCTGCCGACATCTATCACCTCTACCTTATGGCAAGGCAGATAGAGCTGCCGCTGAAGTCTATCACGCTCAACATCGGCAACGTGCATATTTACGAGAACAACATCAGCCGGACGGAACAGCTCCTTGCCGGGAATGAGGACATCAAATTTGACTTGAACGTATGAGCCGTATGTATAAGTCAGCCCCGTTGCCTTTCGTTGGGCAGAAAAGAATGTTCGTCAGGGAGTTTATAAAAATATTGGGACAGTTCCCTGCCGACACCGTATTCGTGGATTTGTTTGGAGGCTCCGGGCTGCTCTCGCACGTTGCCAAGCGTACCAAACCTGAAGCGACAGTGGTTTACAATGATTTCGACAACTATCGCTGCCGGCTGCAGCACATTCCACAGACCAACAGGCTGATAGCAGACCTGCGCGACATCGTGGCGGACAGAGTGCCGCGCAACAAGCCCATCACCGGCGAGTTGAGGAAGCGTATCTTCGCCCGTATCGAGCAGGAGGAGAGAACAGTCGGGTATGTCGATTTCATTACGCTGTCCTCATCGATTATGTTCTCAATGAAATACAAGTTGAGTGTGCCTGAAATGCGAAAGGAAACCCTTTACAACAGCATCAGGAAGAGTGACTACCCAACCTGCCCGGACTATCTCGACGGGCTTGAGATAACCTCCTGCGACTACAAGGAACTATTTAACCGATACAAGGACACGCCGGGCGTGGTGTTCCTCGTGGACCCTCCTTATCTTTCTACGGATGTAGGCACCTACAATATGTATTGGAAAATGTCTGATTATCTGGATGTACTGAATATCCTTGCCGGGCATTCTTTCGTTTACTTCACTTCCAACAAGTCCTCCATTCTTGAATTGTGCGAGTGGCTGGGGCATAACCGGTCCCTCGGCAATCCGTTTGAGAATGCTGTCAAGGTTGAGTTCAGTGCGCACATGAACTACAACGCCTCGTACACAGACATGATGCTGTTCAAGAAGGAGGCTGTCTGACCGTGTTTATTTCCAACCTGCACGCACGAAGAAGCCCCGACGGCAAATTGTCCGTCGGGGCTTCTTTGTTGCGACACGGGGCGCTTATTCCGTCATCAGGTAGCGCACCTCGTAGCTGTCTATGCTCTCCAATATGTCCTCGTGGTTGTGGTTGGTGTCTATTGCGACGAGTGTCATGCCGTTGAAACGCTCACCGTTCAGCCCTTCGAGGGTAGAATGTATTTTATAGCTCAGATCCCAAGCTGCGTCCTGACCGCCCTCGATCCAGTCTGTAACGATGTGCAGGCGCACCAGTCCCTTGCCACGATGCCCCCTGCCTTGGAACGGTGAGCAGTTGATGGTGGCTATCTCCACGAACACGGCGGGACGCTCCCAGTTATCCTCCTGCTCGATGAACTCCACGTTGTGGTTCCACAGGTCGATGTGAGCCACTTCGGGCACGTCCGCATTCAGTTTCTCCTTGATGGCGTTGTATAATTCTTTTCTCATTTCTGCTTGATGTCTAAATGGTTGAAATACTCGGTCAGATTTTCCTCTATGATTTCGGTTACCGTTTTCTCCACTTCGGGTGCCGTGCCGAGGAACTGCCGCTTGGGTATCTTGATACTGCTGCCGACTTTCATCAGGGCAAGCAGTTTCCAGAACTCGGCCTCCGTACTCAGCTGTACCGTGCGTTTGTCCTGCCTTCGTTCCCCGTTCCTCTTGCGTTCGAACGAGCCGACAGCCTCGTAATACCTGTGCCAGAAGTAAGTCTTCATCTTCCTCGTTACCTTGATTTCGCCCCCCTCGTTGTGAATGGCAGCTGCAGGGTGGGAGGAATAGAAGGTAATACTACTGTCCGTACTCCGGCTCTGCACGCTGCGCCGCAGACCGCCCGTGTCAATCAATATGGAACCGCCGGGACGCATCGGACTTTTTCGCCTTGCCCACTTCTGTGAGAAAAAGCCCTGCCGCTCGAAATTCCTGTCGAACTCGTCCGTAAGATCGACACGGATGTCCTTCAAAATTCGGGCAATAACCTCGTGCAAATCATCTTTCATTGTCGTTACCGAAATCAAAGAGCAATAGCTGACGGGTATCGTCAGCTATCTTATTCTTACTTTCCGCGCTCGCGTTGAGTATATTATAAAAGGTACGTTCGGTAATGGCATACACAGGATATACGTACCGTCGCCATATCTCGCGGTTGGAAATTCCGCTTCTGGCATGTAGGTCGTATATCCTGTTTATTTCCTCTACACGTTTCTGATAACTTACTCCGCGTCGCTTCTGCATATCTTATCGCTCCTTCTGTTTATAAGGTCTGATGTCATACTCCATAACCGCGCTCACCGTAACCCTGCCTGAACCCTCGCACTGGGGGCACTGCTCAAAGGTAAACGTGCCGTCTGTCGCTATTCTCCGATAGTGCCCCGTACCGCAGCACTTACGGCACAGGGCTACTTTGGGTGCCTTTGTTACTTGGTGCTTCATGCCGTTTCCTCCTTCTTGGGTTCCACATAGAAGGCTTCGTCCTGCACAACTTGAATGCCACATTCAACCATCTGCTCACGAAGAGGACGGTAGCCACGGTTGTTTGGATCACCACCGCCAAGTTGAACTTCCACCTCTCGGTCTGCAAGCAGTTTGTCCTTGGCAATCTCCTCTGTCTGGCGGATATAGCTTGGCAGAAAACTCTTTACAAGGTTCAGCGCACTCGCCCAAGTAAACCCCTTCAGTGTCTTCAGCTTTGGCGTTCCTGTACGAAAGCCGATGGTGCCGTGAGCCATATCAAGGCTCTTCTTTTTAGCAAAGAGCTCTGTCTGGTTCTCCGTAGCGAATGCCTGAAGAGTGTCGAACGCCTTGTCGCGCTCCTCCGAGAGGGTGGCTATCTTGTCGGCATACTTCTCACGGTACTTGGCGCACTGCAACTCAATGTCCGCATTGATTTTCTGCAACTGTGCATCGCTCTTGGCATAGGTTGCAAACGCTTCATCGGCGGCTTCTCTGCTCACGCCGGTAATGATTACTTTTTTCTTTCTTGTTGCCATTGTATTTTCTTTTTTATGGGTTGTTAAACAAATTTGTTCTCGCTGGTCAATAGCTGCCAGTTCACTTCCTGCCGTTCGGTTTCAAGTTCGTAGGCAAGTTGCTCAAGGCTGTTGCTATAATCCTCATTACTCATATCCTTACCGAGTTCCCGGATGTGCTCCATCTCACGCTTTACAAATTCTTTTGGTGTCATATTCATTAACTCTCTGCTATATTGCCCATAGGGACATAAACAAATGAAGTCTTACTTTTCTGCTCTTCCCGTGGTCGCTGTGGTTTCAGACCGCCCTTGCGCTTGATAGTCCTCAGTTTTACAGCGAGGTCTTCAAGCTCCTCTATGCTGATGTTCCTGAAAGGCTTACCAGCAAGACGGGAATTCAGACAGAAGTTGTCTACTCGCGCCCAGTCTGTGGTATCCACACCGAGCTGCTGCATTAGCTTCAGGCACACGCTGCGCTTCCGTCTGAGTTCCTTCCGGATGGCCTCCCTGCGCTCATCGAATCCTGCCACTCGTTCCATATCGTTGCACATCGCGTCATACTCCTGTATGGAAGTCTCGTGAAGGTGGACCGTCCGACCGTGGGTATATTGCTCCACAAGCGTTTCCTTATCTGCTCCGGGCAGTTTTTTCAGCAGACAGTAGAAACGTGCGTAGTTCCGTTCCGTTCCCATAGCTTCTCCTCCTTCCAGTCCTTGTATGCGCTGCGGCCACAGGCTACGACCTCGGCCACGCTGTTCTTGAAAATATCAATGTCGAACAGTGGTGTGCCGTGTACACAGATGTACAGCCTGCTGTTGAATTCCATTACCTGCACAGCTTCCCGTGCCTCTGCATCAAGTGCCGCCTGACGGTCTGCCTCGATACGCTCCGCACGCTGCTCGTGCCACACTTGAATACGCTTCTTGATTTCGTCTAAAAAATTGCTCATTGTCATATTGATTAAAGATTATACATTGTCTGACGCTCTCCACTCAACGGTTATCAATGCGTCGAGCCTACCGCTGCCATTGCATATCGGGCACTCTTGCTTGTAGCGTTCCTGCCACTCATCTTCCTGCCAATGGTAGCCGTTCCCTTGACAGTAAGGACAACTGTGCCCACGGCTCTCGATGCGGTCTGTCATACGCCCGCCCGGACTCATACGTCCCGGAGTGATTTCAATCATCCGTCTTTCCTTGCTCATAGCGATCTTGTTTTGATAGTCTTATTCTTTCGGGCAGTACCACGGTATAGTTGCAATATCGGCAGCACCGTCCTTCCGTTCTCACAGGATAGGGATTATTACCCATCCCCTCTATCTCTTTGCCGCAGATGCAGCATTTTTCTTTCTCGTCCATATCACAGATTGTTACTTGTTTTCAATATACCTTCTTTCCAGACTACATAATGGTTTCCGGCTTCACCGATTGACCTGCCCAAGCAGTAGGCTTTGTAACCCATAACACGAACCTTCATATCGCAGATATACCTTAACCGTCGTGCCGGTTTGCCTGTTGGCTCACTTTTGTCTTCCTGACTGATGAAGATG